>OJFP01000204.1_pt1 | contig 47267 bp, 77 predicted proteins | sample 1594141 | NCBI WGS metagenome assembly OJFP01 (sample SAMN05416843, study PRJEB24817) | seawater metagenome | isolation source: Sea water | place: Canada:Atlantic | collected 2013-07 | reverse complement strand
GGTTCGGCAACGGGTTCGTTCACCGGTTCGGCAACGGGTTCGTTCACCGGTTCGGCAACGGGTTCAGAACCATCAACAGCTTCATGAACTTCAGGGTCAAAATCAGATGCATTGATCAGAACAGGGCCATTTTCTGTTTGAATGGCAACGGTTGGAAGTTTGGAATTCATGGGGTTTCCTTCATGAAAAATAGGGCGGGTTGTTACACCCGCCCTGGTTAACGCTGAAGGATTAGCCCAACAGCAATGCGGTGTGTTCCGGCTTGGTTGCTTTGACGCCCCAAGCAATCGAAACTTCAGCTTTGACTTTGCGATAGCCTGGATACATCGCAACTTCAAAGACCAGACCCGAACGCGGATCAGTGATCATCATGCGACCAATCGCGGCATCACCCTCTTGCGGCAACGCTGGTTGACGTGTGACCAGGTGAAGCGCATCTTGACTGAAGGCAACGTTTGCAGCGTAGTCATCTGCAAGCGTGATCGCAACAGCCGATGCGGGCAACGCTTGACGCAAACCAGGCGCGGCAAGCGTGATGGCTCCACCACCGGAAACATCAGCATCACCGGAAACAACCAGGTATTTGTTCACATCACCAGCGAACGAAACAACATCACCCACAAGAACGGTTCCTGTTCCTGCACTGGCAAGCGTGATCACCGTTGCACCAACAGCATAACCCGCCGTGTTGGTTGTTGCGCTTGCGCCTGTTCCAGCGGCGTGAAGGATTGCTTGACCGCTTTCTTTCAGCGAAATGTTGTGAACGTCCATCAATTCGCCTTGACGCAAAGTCATGGTTGTTCCGGCTTCATTCGCTTTGGTCAATTGCGTAAGCGTCCGAACCGCCGCGCCCGCTGAAGTATTCATGACAAGTGAACGACCAGTTGCGGGCGCACCGTTATCATCAAGAATTTTGCGGATTTGCGCGGTGTCACCAAGACCAGACGCGAAAGGCGTTGTTCCGGCTGTTCCATATGCGCGCGATGCAGCAGCAGTTGCAGCAACGGCAAGATCGCTTTCAATTTCATTTGTCAGAACACGCAAAGCTTGCGCAATCATATCTGCCTGAACCGAAAGATAGCCAGGGCCGGAATTCAGCCCGCGTTGTTCTTCACCGGTGAAACCAAAGCTGGAACCGCGCGATTTGGTGATTGCCATGAAAGACGCACCAACGGTTTGATCAGCGGGTTCGGGAATGGTCATTGCGGGCGCAATGTCATGCGCGGTTGCAGCACCAGCAACATGATAAGAAACGGATTGACCAACAGCCGCCCGTTCGGCACCAGGTGCGCGGGTTGCGGATGGAATGAAGCCGACCAATTCACGCGATACAACATCAACAGCCGCGTAAAGATCAGGGATAAGACCCGTTAACGTGTTTGCGTATGCCGATTGATGAACGATTGCCGGTGCGGCAAGAATAGCGGTTGAAGCCGCAAGTTGAGATTTACGCATTTTTTTGCGCTCCCGTAAAAATGTTAAAGTTGTTTTAGGTCATCCAACCTGAAGCGCCTTCAATCATCCAATTTCCAGCATTGCAATCAATTTACATGTAATGAACTGGACGGTCAACAGGTTTTGCGGTTTTGGTTTTTTCTTTGATTTTGCGCTTGACCATCGCAACAACCATCGCTATGTTCATCTTAACAATAAAGCAAACAGATGGAATGAACAAATGACAACCGATGCGCAAACCCTGAACATGATCCTTGGCGGTAAGAAAATCAAAGCCCCACGCAAGCCGCGCAACAAATCCGCCCGCATTGGTGCTGAAGTTGAACTTTTCACAAACGGTAAGGTTTACACCATCGCAAGCCGTGATGCGAAATATAAAAACGCTTTTTATCTTGAAGATTTGGAATTCAGCGTTTCACGCGATATGTTCAAAGTTTTGTAACTAACGGGTTGACCATCACAACAACCATCGCTATGTTCATCTTAACAGTAACGCAAACAAGGAATAAAAAAATGCAAAACTCAGCTAACGGTTATGCAGATCGCTTTGAAGTCAAGTTTGGTGTTCCGAACATTAAGCCGCAACCTGGTGAAACCTTTGACCGCAACAATGATTTGACGCTTTCAGAATGCGGTTCAATCGTTTATCACCGTGACGGTCACATTACGCGCGGAACAATCTTCAGCGCAACCAGTGATGCACTTATTGAATATGATCGCCGCTATATGACGCGCGCCGCATTTGATGAACATTATGGTGAAGGTGATGAAGTTTCTGAAAGCATGATGTTACACGGTGCGAACGGTTAACATCTGAAATAAGAAAACCGCCCGCGCTGGAAACCCCAAAACAGCGCGGGCGGTTCCTATCAACCAGGGTTTTAAACCCGATCAATCCACAATGTTGACTTCACCCTTGCCAGCAAGCGCCGCCGTTTCAGACTGTTGCGCCGGTGTCAGCTTGTTGAAATCTGCAAGCTTGATTGTCCGACCAGAACCGCGACCACCGCCGCCGCCTTCATTGCCCGAACCGCTTTGATCATCAGCTTTTAAAATGCTGTCTTTATAGGGGTAAGCTTCAACCATGATTTCAAGTGCTTCATCAACACCGGCAACTTCACCCATGTTTTTCTTTGAATACACTTTGTTTCCGGTTTGGTCATATGGAACAACCTTGCCATTTTCAACTTTGAAATTCTTGGCAAATGTTGCCTGGAACATTTCAGCCGGAACACCAATGCGTTCTTTCACGAACTTGGACGCCGCAAAAGCGGTTTCAAGGGTCATCCCGTTCAAATTGCCCTTCAGCGTTTCGTTTTCCGTTTTGATCGCGTTCAGTTGTTCGGTGAAACCTTTGCTGATTTCTTCACGAACTTTTTCAACTTCACCGGCATCAATCAAAGTCTTTTGATCAATCTTTTTCAGCGTTTCGAGTGCTTCAGCCGCCTTGACCGGATCAATATCTTTGTATTTTTCAAGCTTTGCTTCAGCCGCTTCTTTCGCTTCACGGTGTGTTTTCGCTTCACCGTTCAACCGGCTGATGGTATCACCGGCAACGCTTTGTTCTTTCCCGTCATTCGCAATATAAATCGGGTTGCCTTTGTCATCTTTTTCAAGATTTCCATCAGCGTCAACTTTCCAACCGGTCTTGTTGTCAAAAGCAATCGGAAAAGCAAGCAACATGCTTGCGGTCATCATCAGGTTCTTTTTCATCTTATCGTTCCTTTCGGTCATCCAACCGTTGCGCCTTGATCATCCGATACCAGGCAATTGAGGTTCATTTAAGGGATTGTCATCAGGGTTATCATCACTGAAATCATCCCCTGGAATTTCAGCCATGATATTCTTTAGTTCTTCATCGTGATCAAATTCAGATGAAAGAACACCGCGCCGTTTCGTTTCAACGTGAAGTGTTTTCTGTGAAAGATCACCGTTTTCACGCAATGCGCGCAAGTGTTCAAGACCACCATCACCATCAAGAAAGTTATCAAATTCAGTGTAAACATTCACATCAGGTTCTTGACCATCAAGCTTGAACCAAAGCGCGGTGATCTTCATTGCGTTCTCAAGCGCATCTTTCAAACCGATTGCCCATGCACCAACCGCGCTTTTCGCCTTGCTTGCGGCCATTGCCGAATTAATGACGGTTGTGTTCGTTTGTGCGGTCAATGGTTGCCGCCCCAATTCGCGCAAATCTTGCTTTGTTTCTTTAATATCATTTGCAAGAAATGAAAGCGATGTTGAAGCGGGTTCAACATATGACCAGGAACCCGAATTACCGGCACCATCAGGCGGCGCATATAGAACTTTTGTCGGGCCAACCGAAATTTGTTTGATGTTTCCGTTTTCATCCTTTTCAGGCTTCACACCATTGCCTGAAAGCATTGGATAAGCCGCAAGAATTTTCGCAAACTTCAATGCGCTTTCTTGCTGATAAAGTTCAATCTGAAGATCAGCCGCATCTTGCATTGATGGAAGGTAACGAAAGCCGGAACCATCGCGCCGACCTGTCGCAAACGGAACCATTGGAATAACGTTGATTGTCAGAACGCCGGAACCTTCAGCAACCCATGTTGTTTTTCCAGATGTTTGTTCGGCAACCTTGCGGTAAACCGTCCAGGTAACAACACCGTTATCATCGCGCTTGAATTCACGAATTTTCACAACCGAACCAGGTTCAAGAATTCGGATCAACGTAATGATCTTTTCACCGTTTTGCGCTTTGGTTTCAGCGGTCAAAACGTTGCGCCCTAGAACATGCGACCAGAACGGGCGAACGCCCGCTTTCTTTTGATCGGCTTTGGTTTTGATCTTGTTTTTGTCAACAGTTGGATAATCAATCAAAATCCAGTCAATCGCATGAGCGATACCATTGAAAAACGTTTCACTTGCGAAAATAGAAAGATGATTTCCATCACCGTCAACATCTTCAATGAAATCGGTAAACGCCTGGTTGATACCATCGCCAACAATTGAAACAGGTTCTTCAAATGGTTTCGCTGAAAGTGCTTCAACAATATCACGGTAAATATTTGTGAATTTTGTTGCTTCAAGCCGAAAATCATAATCAACTTGTTCTTCTTTTGGAAATTTGGGCAAAAACTTCTTTTCAGCATCACGCATGGTTTTGATACCACCCATGATTGCATCTGTTTTATCCCAATAATCAACCATCGCCGCACTGTCAGGCGAACGTTTGTCAACGTGTTCGTTTTCAAACGCAACAGGACGTTCAATTAAACTGTTAAGCGCCGTAATTCCCTGAAACCGCATGGCCGGTGTTATCCTCAATTGGAAAGAACATCATGATACCAGCATCCGCCAAGTTTGGCGATTTCATTCCAGCCGGTTTTTTGTTCACGATTGTTCGTAATGATCCATTTTCGCCGCGTGTTGGTTGCGCCAATTCCTTCATAAGTTGATGCAGCAAAGTCATGTTACTGTCAAGACTAATGAGTTCATCAACAGGGTAAAGAATACCTTCAGTGATGTTTTTGAAAGTCTTGTAAAACCTTGATCTAATTGACCACCAAGCTTGCGCTTTCATGTTTCCATAAAGGTCTTTGTTCATCGGGCTTTCATCATCATCTGGAATGATGCGTTCATAAGGATTGACAACACCCGCACCAGCATTCCAAGGAAACAGATTTATAACACCCCGATCAACAATTTTATCTTCAACCAGTCGATTGAATTCAGCTTTAACACCAGAACCAACACCAATCACATCATATTGAACTTTAATCCCTTTGTAAGCGCGGCAACCTGCAACCATCTTGCGCGTTGTAACGCCGGTGTCACGTTCACCCCATTCTTCAACATCGCGCCAAATAATCCATTGACGCAACGCCCGCGCGTTTCGGTCTGCACCTTCATCAGCAACATCAAGACCACCAAGCCAAACGTTTGGAATATCTTTTTCTTCAAAGCCGGTTCTGATGTTTCCTTCATCATCTTTCCATTTAATTTTTTTGTGAGCATCAACACAAGCAACAATCCAATCATAAGGAATTATTGTGTTCTGAACCGCCGCGCTATAATTCCGATCAACCTCTTGCGCGAAAATATGAAGCATTCCTTCACGTTCATATTTCGCTTTTCGGTTATCATACCAGTCTTGTGTTTTTTCAGGATGATCACGCCAATCAATAACGAAAACTTGCGTGTAACCCTTTTCAATGTCTTTACCTGGTTGCCATTCAACACCAGCTTCACGCCGCCGATGAAAGACGTTACCAAGACCATTCACCGATGAAATATCAATTTGCGTGTTTGTGTTATCACCAAGCGCGGCTTCAATCTTTTCGGGCCGTTCATAATGCGCGCTTTCATCTTTGAAATACATTGATGTTCGCCCGCCGCGCCCGATGTTGTCACCGGCTTCACCCATGATCACCGAACCGTTTTCACGGTTGATAATTCGCATAAATGTTGCTTCATAATTCGGCAAGAAAACATCAGGCATCCGTTTCAGGATCAACCGCATCTTTTCAAAAATGCTGTCAGGGTTTCCAAGCTTGTCAACCAAATCTTGTTTGCGTGAACCCCAACCAATCGCATCATCTGGAATGAAGATCAAAGACCAAATTGAATAAGCGCAAGAACACCAGGTTGCGCCCGCATCGCGGCATTTTTCAATCAAACCGCTTTGGTCATCATCGCGCAAATCATGCAAAAATCTAATGAATTCACTTTGACGTTCAAAGAAAACAAAAGGCATCCATTTACCGGATTTTTTGCGCGGGTTATAAGTATCCATCCAATGCATGATAAATTCATCAGGACGGGTTGAATAATAGATTTTTGCTGAACGTAAAATTTCAGGATTGGAACGCAAAACCGCAAGCTGTTTAATCCGCCACGCATAAACCGCTTTATAATTTGGGGGCCATTGTTCATGCGGCAACGCTTCAGGTTTCCAGGGTTCAACCATCTTAACCGCTTCAACGTCTTGATCACGCCAACCAATGATTGCGGCATTATCTGAAAAATAGTTGTTGACTTGCATTTTATCCACCGTTAGCATCATCAGCACGACCAACACAAACAAAAGGCGACAAATTTTGAATTCTTACAAAATCCGCATCATGCGACCAGGGAAAACAAACGTTCATCAAACAATCAAGGCGCGAAATTTCAACATCGCTTATCGCCGCGCCGGTAAAAGCTTCAAAACTTGGATTGATCAAGGTTATGATGTTCAAGTTTACAACCCTGGTGAAAAAACTGCAATCCGTCAATCTCAATGGAAAGGTGAAGTCTAAATGCCGAAAACTTCTGAAGCTTATCGCGGTAAAGATCAAACGCTTGAAATAATCCGCGCCCGCTATGAAAAGATTGAAGAAAACGAACACGTTGATAAACGTTTGCCCGATGGTGCGGCAACAGTTGAAGCTTATGATCAAGTAAAATGGAACACAACCTGCGAAAAGATCGCGCATGAAATGAAAGCTGAAGGTTTGAACACAACAGCCGAATTTGTTCTTTCTTATAAGATCAACCATTGATCATGCGCGCATAAAGATCAGCGGCTTCATCATCACTTGCATCAGCGGTTAGGGTTTGCGCCTTGACCGCTTTTGCGTTTTCATCGCGCCAATGATCAGCATCAAGCAACCCTTGATATTTCATAAGCTTGTCAAGCGCCGAAAGCTTGTCATGCATCACAAGTTCAATTTCTTGAACCGGTCCCATTTGCGTCATTCGCTGTTTCACCTTGAACGATTTAACAGCGGCCATTTGTTCCGGTGTTGCTTTACTGAAATCAAATTCAAGGTGATCATCATCACCAACTTCCATATAATTTGAAATGTTTGAATAACCAATGCAACGCACTTCTTTCAACGTCTTGTAAACGCTTAATTCAGCATCTTCTTTGATTTCCTTCACCCGTTCGGTGATTGCAGCTTGAACAAGATCGCGCGCCAAGAAATCCGCCGATCTATCATCAACTTCAACCGGTTCACGCAACAGAACATCAAGCTTTGAACCGGTTCGCACCGCCAAGCTTTCCAGGTTCGCAACAAAACCATCAACAAACGCCCGTTCGGACGGTTGAAGTTTGCGGTATGCGCTGGTGAAGTTTACTAAATATCCCATTCTTTCAGCTTTAACCCATATAAAAAAATCAGGCAACGGTGAAAAAAGTTCTTGACCATCGCAACAACCATCGCTATAATTAAGACAACAGCAACGCAAACATGATCGGAACGAACAAATGACAAATCTTGCACAACAGATTGAAGCCGCAATTGCCGATAACGAACACACTGAAGCAACCATGATCGCCGCCCGCGCGCTGAACAACACCCTTGGAAACGCTTACCTGGTTGTTCTGCAAGAAATCGCTGATACGCATGAACTGAACGGTCACATTGAACCAAATCACCGCACCTTGCGCGATGCAATCCAGAAAGAAGTTTTCACAACGCTGAAGCTTCAGGGGAAAATGTAAAATGATCAAGCGAACAGTTTCACAAGCGGTTTTTGAAAGTAAAGAAGCACTTCAGGCGGCGCGATTGGGTCACAAACAAGCATGTGATGAACTGGAAAAAACGCCGGTTCACATGCTTGATCCTGGAAACCCGAACCACCCGTTGAATGATGGAATTTTTGGTTATGAAACGAAAGAATTTCTGAAAAAGCAATATTAACGGGTTGACCATCGCAACAACCATCGCTATGTTCATCTTAACAGCAACGGCAATCACGCCAAGTTGCACCGCCCGAAAGGTTTTCACCATGAACGTTCTTGAAATTTACAACCACCTGAAAACTTTGAACGCAACTGATGTTGTTGAATTCCTGGTTTCAAAGGTTAACGTTTGCGACCTGCAACAGATTGAAGGTTTTGCTGATTTTGATGAAAACAGTGAACTTGCATTTGCAATCTTCACCGTTCGCGTTCCAGCGTGACTTACTTTGCAAGAAAATTGGCGGGTTGTGAAAATGACCCGCCGTTATCTGTTGAACCTGGTGATCAGATCATAACCAAAGATCACAATCTTTATCAGATTATTCAAGATCGGTTTGTTCGGACGGGAAACTTTAACGCCGGTTATCGGGAATTTTTAATTTTCTGGTTGAACGCGCCTGTTAATCGCCGGTCAACTGGTTGGATTGCCGAACATTCTTTAAATTCGCGTGATCATGTGAAAATTAGTGCTTGACCATCGCAACAACCATCGCTATAACTAAGACAACAGCAACGCAAACAGATGGAACAAACCGATGAAAGCCGAAACACAAAAGATCATGAACGAAATGGTTGAACTTGCAAACCAGGGAAAAGAAGTTATGCCTTTCATGTGGCAATCGTATCGCGGCATTAACGCTTGTGTTTCCGCCGCCGTTCGGGCCGCAAAGAAGCGCGGCTTGCTGGTTGAAGGCGGTAAAGATGGTGTTGGCAACCCTTTCTATATCGCGCCGCCTAAAGCCGTTCCAGCGGTCACACACACCGCGCCCGCAACCCTTCAGTAAAAGGAACTGAACCAATGACCAACACGAAAACAATTCATTGTCAGGCGAAAGACAACACCGGCACAACCGTCTTTGATCTTCAACTTGAAGGAAAGAAAAACAAACACGGTTTGATTTCCCAAGCAATAACGGTGATCAAGGCAACGGGCGGAACCATCCGTTACCAGGAAACCGGCGCGGGTTCATGGGCGAAATTCCGCGTTCAACCAGGGCAAGATTTCGCGGTTCAAGATCAAGAAATTGATTGGCCGGAATGATGAAAGCCGGTGATCTTGTTCAATGCCTGGTGAACATGCAACCGTTGAAAATCGGTGATCAAGGGACGGTGAAACAGATCAATCATAATTTACCGTTTCCGATCACCGTTTATTTTCCAGATGTTCAGCTTTCTTTACCGATGAAATCAAGTGAACTGAAAAAAATCGCTTGACCATCGCAACAACCATCGCTATGTTCATCTTAACGAAACACACAAGCCTTGAAAGGGTTTCCAGATGACAAACGATTTCGCAAAAGGTTATGACGCGATGGTTGAAGAAATCAAAGGCATGGGTTGGATTACCGCCCGCGATAAGTTCAACAGCGAAAACCCGAACGATCAAAAGTTTTCAAGCATGGGCGCATATGAATATACCAAAGGCGGCTTGCAAGCCCTGGTGGATAGCAAATGAACCATTTTGTGACCATCAGGCGCGGCAAGAAAACGCATGTGATTGCAGGGCCGTTTGAAGCCCTGCAAACCGCAAAGCTGATGCGGTTCAAATATTTCTTCACCGTTTATGATCGGCTTTGCGATGAAACACCGGAACGGTTGATAATCAATCATTCACATTCTTTTCCGATACCTTGCGCAACCGTTGAAACCTTGCCCGATTGGTCAAAGGGTTCACTTCACGGTTCATCTGTTGAAGAAATGCCGATTGTTGAACCTGGAACATTATTTTCAAAATAGTGCTTGACCATCGCAACAACCATCGCTATAATTAAGACAACAGAAACGCAAACATGATCGGAACAGACAATGACAAACACACAAATCATCAACAAGATTTTGAAATCAGCAAACAATGAAGGCAGCGGTTGGTTTTATTCGGGCCGCAATGAAGTTCAGATTGATTTCAACAATGATGAAACCGAAATTGTTTTTGAAGTTTCCTATGTTGCTGTTTCTTTCAAAGGTCGCGTAAAAGAAACAAAGACAACCCGCAAAATTGTCAAAATGTCAGAACTTGACGAAACATTGACCGATGAAGCACTTGCGATGGTTGAAGATTTCAAAACATATTACGCAAATCTTTAAGATCACCAGTAAATTTTAAAATTAACCGCTTTCGAGCGGTTTTTTTACGTTTTACCGCTTGACCATCGCAACAACCATCGCTATGATTAAGACAACAGTAACGCAAACATGATCGGAACAGACAATGACTTTCAATAAATGGCTTGATACACTGGTTGAAGAAAAAAATGTTGGTCACAAAACAATTGAAGTTGAAGGCGCAAGCGGTCTGAACATTATGCCGATGGAAATTCTGGTTGATGCGATTAAATCCGCACCAAAAACCGAACAGGCGCAAATCAAACATACCCTGGTTGCGATTGATTTCAAAAACGGTGACGTGATGCATTTTTTCAATCACCTTGCAAAAGCAATCGCGGTTTAAAAATAATTTGGTCAACCCGTTATTTGCAGGTTGACCATCGCAACAACCATCGCTATGTTCATCTTAACAGCAACGCAAACAGATGGATCAGAATAATGACAACAGTTTTTCAAGCCGGTGAAGAAATCGAAATTGTTAACATTCAAAAAGATTGTGAATGTTTTCATTGCGGTCGCCCGCTGAAGATCGGAATTGTTTTGTCAGGTTTTGGCGGTGCGTTCGGCGCGCAATGTTTGGCGAAAAGCTTCAACAAACAAACCGTAAAAATTGGCGGTGTTGATTATTCTCAAAAGCTTTCCAGCGATGCAATCAAACAGCGCGGAATTGCAGCAATGCGCGGTGAAAATAACGTTCACGGTTGGCAACCAGGTTCAGCGGTTTTTAAAGCGGTTTTAAAATCCGATCTGAAAGCAAAATAACCAGGAATTTTAGAACCCGCCCAAATAGGACGGGTTTATTTTTGCCCGATCTTAATAGATTGTTTAATATATATAACGCTTGTTGTGCCACAACAACCATAACACATATTGTCTCAGCCAATAGTTGAACCTGTTATGTATTATATATTATCCAATGAAATCAATACCCAACTTTACAACATAACTATTTCAACTATTTTCTGTGGCGATTATGGTTTCGCTTGTTATGGCACAACATAACAACAACATATATTAAACAATCTATTAACAAAAATAATAAAAATAATAAAATTTTAAAATAATCTAAAATTTATAATTTCCAGCCGTTTCAATCAGGTTAATAAAATAATACAAAACCGCAAACATGTGTTGACACTGTGAACCGGTTGGTCTAAATCTAAGGAATGGAAAACATGACACATAATCGCCCATGCGCTGCAACCGGTCTGATTTCTTACCGTTACAACGGGCCGTTCGGTTTTATCATGATTGGCGCAACCGATCATCAGGACGCCATAAATGAAGCAAACCGTTCATTGACCGGCGCGCGGGCGGTGATGGAAAATCTGGAAATCTGGAATGAAAAGAAAGGTTGTTATGAAAATGTGTGATTTTGAACTAAATGTTTTAAGTAAAATTGCTTTTGGTAATTTTCCAGATGATCCAGGTGCGGCATGGTTTGCAGCATGTGAAGTTTTAGCTAATCGTGGTTTTATTAAAAACGGTAAAACAACCGATAAAGGTTTAAAGGAATTGATTAGATGATGGAAATCCGACCAGGAAAAACCGCGCCTTGCGAATTGGTGAACGTTGCCGGTGAAGTGATCACTGAAGGAACGCACAACCATTGTTTGAAGATTAAACGGTTGATTGAACGCTGTTCTAAATGCGGTGAAGAATATGCGTAAATCAACCGATCTTCAAAAATCGCTGTTGATGCGTGAATTGACAACCGGAAACTTTGAACCGTTCATAATGCTGCAAAGCGGTGTTGATGATCGCGTTGCAAAGAACCTTGCAAAAAAGGGTCTTGGAAATTTCGTGAATAATGGAATGCGTTATTCATGGCGCAAACGCGATGGTTACACCAACAACTTTGAACCAAACGCTGAAGGTTGGAAGCTGATAAAGGAACTGAAAAATGAAAAAGATATATAAATACACGTTGCGGATTTCAGATGAACAAGAAATTGAAATTCCTGATGACAGTGAAATTCTTTCTGTTCAGATGCAAAGCGGTGAACCGCAAATTTGGGTTTTGGTCAATCCTGAAAATTACACTATGAAACGCCGATTTAAAATTTATGGAACCGGTCATGATGTTGAAGATGGATTGAAATTCATCGGAACATTTCAAAGCGGGCCGTTTGTTTGGCATTTGTTTGAGGTAATGCAATGAACCATGATCGCAAACAAGAATTGCGGATGATGATCACGCGCGGTGAACGGTTGACGCAAGAACAGGATGATGAATGTTATGCGTTGCTTTCACCTGAAGAATATCAAGCAATTCCAGATGATTTAAAACCGTCCGATGCTGCAATCACAACCGTTGAAAGCGCGCTTGAAAAAGCTGTTGAAATCTTTGATTTGATTGACCCGATTGCATGGTTGAATGATCAAAATTATGCGCAATGGTGCGTTGCCGGTTCGGTTCTGAAAGCCGCCCTTGCGGAACAGCGCGGAACAGCCGCTAAAACAGCCCGCCAGGGCGCAACAGTGCGGTGTGTGACCGATGGTGCGGTTTACCCTTCCATAGCGGCTTGCGCCCGCGCCTATGGCGTTTCAGCAACCATGATTAGCAATCACCTAGCCGCCCGCCCTGGTTACACCCATGTTCGCGGCAACAAATTTGAAAAGGTTTAACGATATGTCTGGAAGAATAAGCGATTTGTGGAATTCGATGATTTGGGGCATAAAAACGAAACCAAGTTTTGATGATTGGCAACTTGAAACAATCGAAAAACAGCGCGCGCTGCAAATGAAATTAACCGTGACTGTTAAAAACCGGAACGGTGATTTATTTCCGCAAATAATCATGATTGACGGTGCAACACCTGTTTACCAGATCGGTCAAGCGATTATTGAAGCGGTTCGGGTTCAAACCGTGAACGATGGAACCGGAATTGTAAAAGCGACAATAGGACCGGATGAAATTTACAATGCCGGTTAAACCTGAAGCGATTGCAAAAACGTTCGGTTTTCGGCTTTGTGTAACATGGCGAAATTTAACCGATGAAGAACGCGCCAACGTTGAACGCGCAATGAAAGCAATGGGCGGAAAAAGCGTAAATGGTGCGCCTGGTTATTTCTTCAATTTAAGGAACAGTGCGAATGATTATTAACACAAGCAACACGAAAGAAAACGTTGCAGAATTCACCGTTGATCTAAATGCACCAGGTAAAAAATTCTGTTCATATCTTCATATTGTGGATTATGGGCCGGATGATCAGCGCGTTATGTTTGTTGGTTCATGTGAATTCCGGCAATTGTTGGAAGCACCAGATGCGCGCCGAAATAAGGCATGGCGTAAATATGTTTCACCGCATAAGCTGGTGACTGTTCGGGTTATGGCTGTTTTTGATAATCCTTATGAAGCGTTCAATGATGCGGTGAAACATGCGCGAAAGCTGAAGCCCTATTGTAACGTTCATGGTGAAGTTGAAATTTCGCGCGGAATGGTGAAATGTATTGATGATGGAAACGTTTTCAAGAATGCCGCCGCCGCTTGCAAACATTATGACATTGTGCCTGGAACAATGTCAAATCATCTGAACCGCCGTAATGGTTATGGTCATATTCGCGGCTTGAAATTTGAAAGGGTTGTTGGAAATGAACCATGAAAGATTTATGAAACTTGCGCAACATGTTGCAGGTTGGTCAAAAGACCCGTCAACCAAAATCGGTTGCGTTATTGTGAACCCGTTACGCATTGTTGTTGCGATGGGTTTCAACGGTTTTCCGCGCGGTGTTTCTGACGATGTTGAACGTTATAAAAACCGCGAATTGAAATATAAAATTGTTCAACATGCTGAAGCGAACGCGATTTTCAACGCGGCTGCAAGCGTGAAGGGTTGCGCGCTGTATTCAACGCACCCGCCTTGCTGCAATTGCACCGGCGCGATAATTCAAGCCGGAATTGAAAAGGTTTACACGATTGCAACAGATCGGCAATGGTTGGATGATAGCCGCGCAACGTCCAAGATGATGTTTGAAGAAAGCGGTGTTGGTTATTGGGAATTGGACAATGATAGTTTTAAAATTAACCCGCGCTGAAGCCGCCGTTCTAATGAACCAAATGCGTGTTAATCAATTACTTGCGGTTCGCAAAATGGCAACCATGCCGGAAAAATATGATGAACTTGAAACGCTTCATGATTTCTTCAAATTGATCGGTGATAAACTTCAAAAAGAAGGTGTGAAATTATGACAACGCTGAAGTTTAAGGAAAATCAAATATGACAACGCTTGCGCAATTTATTAAATCTGAAGCGAAAGATGTTCAGAAAAAGTTTGATCATTTGACCGATGAACAGGCGAAAGCAATTGTTCGGTTTTTGATGAACCGTTATGTTGGACGTTCAAACATTCATGATTTGATTATGAACACACCGGTTGAAAGTGTTTATGGTTATTGCCCGAAATGCGGTGCGCCTGGTGTTAAACGCGAACGCCGCCCAAACGGAAATGACAAATGCGAAAAGGGTTGCACTTATCCAAGCCGTGATGCGCTTGACACACCGCCGCCCGATTGATAATCAAAGAAACCGCTTGGGGCAGGTGATCGGCGCGGTTCGTTTGGTTTTCAGAGTTCCAGACTTGAGCCGCGCCGAAAGCATTTAAACCGCATCGGTTGGAATTTTGAAGATTTCACAAACATCAAAAATCATCAACTGAAGCATGTAAGCGCGAATTTCGGTGCTTTCAATTCCACCTGGAACACCATGTGTTTCAAACATGAAATCAACCATGTGTGAACATTCATGAATGATTGTGCCAATGTTCGGTGTTTGGTTGAATGTGATTGAATACCAGAATGCACCTTCATCATCTTGATTGTAAGACGCAACAGCGATAGTAACTTCAGCCGGAATTATATTGTCAAGTTTCAGAACTTTCTTGTAATATTTATTACGTGCTTTCAGGCTGTCAAAAATCGCAACTTGCGCTTGAAATGGCATAACGAGAACCATTCCAACCGGTTTGTGTTTATCTTTCATTATTCGTATCCTTGCCATTGCCCGAAATAGTCAACAACCGCTTTCGGGTTTGTGTGATAAATTGGTGAACGGTTACTTTGATCTTCAACAAAATACGGGCGGGTTGACCTACCAATAAACGAATAACCAAGCTGTTCAAGCACCGTTGCGATGGTCTTAGGTGATACCGATCTTGCGCCGGTTGCCTTCATGCGGTTCACAACCGCTGTTGCGCTGATATAGCCGCCCCTGAAGCCTGGAAGGGTATCAGCAACCGCATCAAGAACAAGCTGTTCCAGTGCGCCGCGCGATTGCCGCAAGGCTTCACCGGTGCTTGACGTGATCGGCGCGCGCATCGGGATTTGACCGCGTTCAATAGGATATTCAAGAAAGTAATTCGTGACGATTTCAAGACCATCTTCAAATTCAAGCCAATGAAACAGATCATTGAAATAATCATCATTCATTCCAGCTTCAACAATCTGTTCAGCGGTTTGCAACACACTGTAAAAGATGGTAAACCGCCGCGCATTTATACTAACCGGAATTGCATCTTTCCAATTTGAAAAAAAACACCAATTTGAATAATTATCTTCAACGTCTTGATCTTGCCCTTTACCTTGAATTTCAATTTCCTTTTCGGAAATCATCGGCTTCAGAACTTCAATCATATCACGCCGTTCATCGGTCTTGATTTCATCAACCAGAATGAAAAGCTTTGCGCGCATCCATGCGTTAAACTTTGAACCGCTTTCAACCATTTCTTTTGCTTTTGGTTCATAAAAATACGGCGCGCCCATTGCATGTTTCATCACCATTTTGATTGCACCTTTACCAACACCTTCAACGGATTGAATTAGCGGTGCCCAAGGTATTTTATGACCTGGAAATTTGACGTTATGCGCGAAATAATCCAACAGAATTTTTCTGTCACCTTCATTCGGTAAGATCAACGCAAGATGGTTTAAGAACTTGGACGGATCACCGGCTTTGCGCGTTATGGTGATCGGCTTGAACATGTTGACGCCATTACGCCCTAGAACATCGGTGTAAATTTCAAGATGCGGTTTGTGCGGTAAAAATCTAATATGATCGGCTTTCGGAATTGTCCAAAGTGTTGACCGCGTTGCAGCTTGCCAAGGTTCATTTGTAACTTTCGCATGTTCATCAATGATGAATTTTTTGCCGCCATATTTACCGTTGAATTTTGTGGCGTTCAAAAACCGCCCTGAAGGAACAAGGATTGTTCCAAAGCTTTCAATGAACACGCAACCCTTGAACCAAACCTTTTGTTCAAGATCGGTCAAAAGTTCACCCTTGCAATCTAATTCGGGCGGTTCCGGCATTGGCGGCGCGGCTGGTGTTGCACCTGGTTGCGCATCGGGCGCACTTGGTGCGGCTTGATCAATTGGCGGCATTGGCGGCGCGGCTGAAAATGACGCAACCGGTTTATCTGCAAGTTTCAATTGAGCATGAACAGCCGGAACTTTATAGGTGATTGATTTCCAACCAACTTGTGTATCTTTGATTGAATTCCATTGCTTCAGGTTTTCGCCTTCATCATTGAATTCATATTGTGAACACCAGGTTGACCAAATGTTAAAAAGTTGATCTTCATCGGTATGGTTCCAACCGGCTTGCTTAAATGCCGCCGTGAATGACAACCATTCGCCGCGTTCCATATCGTTCGGATCAAGAAATTTCAGCGCATATTCAAGCCACGAAAGGGACGGTGCAGCAAGATCGGGATCACCAAGAATTTTGCGCGTTGCAACATGATCAATAATATTCACATGTGTAAGCGCGGCTTCAAGTGCTTCAACCGGATTGACATAACCAAAACCGCTTAAAGGCGAACATGTAACAAGAACCGCTTCACCTTTCTGGTGTAGGGTTCCAGGCAATCGCATGACCCGAACACTGTCAAAAATTGGTGGATCACCATCAAAAAGCTGAATTAGTTTTTTCTGAACAACCGTGAATTTTTGTGCATCTGAATAAGGTTGAACGGGCCAATAAACATGCGCCTTGTTTGGCGATGATTGAACCATGAAAGACGGTGCTGGATAAAATTCATTTGCGCGCTGAACATTTTGCATCGCTGAAAGATTATCAAGATCAACAAATTGCGCCCGAACAGATTGAAAGTTTTGAAGTTCACGCCCGTTACCGTCAAGGTTGTTTATTGTCGCAAAACAACCATAACCTTGATTGTTATAATGAACGATTGAACCCCAACATTCATCAAGGGTTCCGCGAAACGGAATTGCAGGAATGTCTTTGCGTTGGTCATGAATTGCCCGAAAGTCAAATATACCGCCGCCAAGCGCATTTATGAACGCTGAAGCCTGGTTGAAATCTTGCATTTATTGTTCACCATTCCGCCAAGCTTCAACCGCATCAAGGTTCCATCGGCGCGGCTTGGTGCCAGGTATAGGCGGAACGGAAAACCGACCATCAGACAACATATCGTATAGCGTCCGAACCGGAACCCCTAAATGTTGTGCAACTTCAGTTAATTTAAGGATTTTTTTCACTATTTCAGCACCTTATTCAGCTTGGAACTAATGAATAACCGAACGGCGCAAGACAAGTCAACGCATGTTTTCGCATGTTTTCGCAAAAAAGTGCTTGCGCGATGTTTGGTGATGGTTTACCGATGGTGACAACAAAACAGGAAACAGAACAATGACTATGAAAGACACGATGATTTTTATCACGATGATCACCGCGTTGATCATCCTTGGTTTCATAAGTCTTGATTATTTTGATCAGTCTGAACTTAGGACCGAACAAAGGCAACTAATTCAGGAAACGTTGAATTCATTTAAGGAATTTACTAAATGATCAGGCTTTTTCTTGTTGTCGCGTTTTCGTTTGCTATGGGTCACACTATTGTTAAAGCGATAAACAATCACATTCACTATCAGCTTGAAAGCATGAACGATGTTCCACAACGGAAAACACATTGATGATATGACGCTTGCGGAATTGCGAAAAGCATTGCGTGAAGTGAAACAGGAATTGAAAGAATTGCAAAATGCCAATTGAACCTGATGAAGATGGATCACCGCGCCATGTTGATGATCTTGATGCGGCGCGCGGATTGATCAACGGTTTAATCTGTTCCGTAATTCTTTGGTTGATCATTGGAGTTCTTATTTATGTTTTCTGGTAAATCCGCCCGCGTGAAAGAACTTGAAGAACAGCTTGCAAAAGCTGAACAAGTGATTGCGAACGGTCAAAAGCACAATGAAGCGATGCAAAAAGCAATGAAAAGCTTTTGCCGGTTGATTGACATTGAAGTTTCAGGACGTGAATTGACTTTCAAATTCATGAAAGATGATGAAGTTTTTGAAATCGCGTCTTATTATTTAATGGGTGTTGACATTGACAATCTGAAGAAAAAGGCGGGTTTAAAATGAGTTGTCCACCGTGTAACAACAATTGCGACCAGGGCAGAACTTGCCCAAACCGCCCGCGCCGATCTTTTAACATTGATCGCTTGTTGTATCGGTTCGGTATTGTGCGCCGTTCGGTTCATGATGAATTGTGTGAAGCCGCGCAAGTTGTCATTGAAGAATGTTCAAATTTCCGGCGCGATTTTTACGAATGGCAAGCCGAAAACGATTGCGACAACGCACCGAAACCACCAGTTTTTAAACTTATCCAAGGCGGAAAATCATGAACGATATTAAACCAGTTTTGCTTGAAGCATTTGAAAAAGAATGCAAAGGTTTCAGCAACGCTTTAAACCTTTATCAGCGCCTCGCAACAGGGACCGCGATTTATCCAGGGCAGGGAACACCGCTAGGTTTGATTTATGTTGCGCTGAAAGGCGCGGGTGAAGCCGGTGAATTCGCTGAACACGTTGGAAAGGCAATGCGTGATGATGGTTTTGCAGGTGAAGAAACACCTTGTCAGGATATGGAATTGCAAGCGCGGGCGCATCAGCTAACACTAGAACGCCGCGCGCTTTTAATCAAAGAAATCGGTGATCAGCTTTGGTATCTTGCCGCGAAATGCAATGAACTTGACGTAACGCTTTCTGAAGCCGCATTGATCAACGTGAAAAAATTGCGTGATCGGCAAACACGCGGAACATTGCGCGGTTCAGGTGATAACCGATGATTGAAAAATTCCGTTGGAAACTGTTTGTTCTTGCATGGCGTCTGAATTTTACAGGGCGCATGATTGAAAAAACACATTGCACTTTCAAGACCGGTTGGAACCGATCAAAGAATGCGCAAGACAACAGCCCGTTTTGGCATGATGCGAAACCTGGTGAATATGCCGATCACATGATTAAAACAGGTGAATTATGATCATCAACAGCCCTGAAGAACTTGACGCTTGGTTTATAGCGGCTGAACCTGGTGATGTTGGTGTTTATGGTGTAGCAACCGAACACCGCCGCCCGCTTCAATATATGCTTCAACATGCGAACGGTTATCTTGAACGCAATCTTGTTCAACTGTTTCAAAAGAGGCAACCGAACGGTTCATTTCACTATTTAATCCGAAAGGCTGGAAAATGAAAGTAATCAGAAAAGATGACCAACATCAGATCTTCAAAGGAAACAAACAAATTGGTTTTGTTGATGAAAAAGATGTTCTTTATGGGTTCCATCCGACAACAGGTTGCGGTGTTGCGATTTGCCCGATTGGAAATCATGGCGAAATTGAAAAGTTGTTGAACAGATGGTTAAAGTTGCAGAATACAAAGGTGTAATCATTCACGAATGCGGATATAAACCGCCGCGTGTTAAATCACCTGAACTTTGGTATAACATTTATTTGAAAACAGATGTTCCATATCAAAAAACATTACCATTCAAAACACATTGGTCACTTGCTTCAGCGTTTAATCACATGATGAATTTAGTGCAGGATGATCAACAGCTTCAAGTTGCCGAACAACAGGTTGATAATTGATCAAAACAGCATAGGTTGCAACTTGATCTTTCAGTTTTTCAAACGTCCCAAAATGATAAAGAACAGCGGAATGTGTGTAATTCATCCGCCGCGCGATTTCACGGCAAGAAAGTTTGGTTACATCTTCACCCCAAATTTCAACACCGGTTCGCAAGATTTCAATCTTGATTTTTTCACCATGTTTCATCTTTTTATTATCCCGTTTATTTGTTGCGGATCATTAACAAAACCGGCAAACCCGCCCGCATCCCGAACAATGTTGTGAAATTTCAGTTGCGCCCGCGCCCGATCATCGGACGGGTTGAAGTTCCAGGTGCTAGGTTTACATTCCAAGGCGGTAAACACCCCTAAAATCTGCCCATACAGGGCCGGTGTGATCAAAACCGGTGTGATGCCTATCAGATCGCTTGACTTGATTTCACGGTTGATTTGCGCGCTGTCATTACCAAGCCCAAACCGAACATGACGCTTGGAACCGTAATCATCAACATAATCAACCGCACCGCTGTTGTTCCGCCAAACAGGGCCGATGTAAGCGAAATCACGTCTTGTTAAATTTTGAACAGCGGTTTCAGTTGTCATTTATAACCACCGTTCCAGATAGGAATTCCAGCCCGATCAAGCCGCGCGGCCATATCAGCGGTTCCGGTTCCGCCTGGGAAGCCCATGCCCCAATCTGGTTGACCTTCATCAATCATGCGTTGATTACGCTGATGACCTGCAACAGCGTTGTATTGTCCGAACCGGTTTGTTTTGATCACCGCACCAGGAACATCAATGTTTTTCCAATCGGCTGGAAACGGTAAATCGGGAATACCAAGCCAATTGCGCGCGAACATTTTACCCATTGCATCAGCGCCGGTTGCATCACCATGAATAATGCAAGTAACATAACCGTTCGCAAGATAAAATTGATCAAGGTGATTTTGCATCAAACTTTGATCACGAAAATTGCGCCCGCCGAAAATCAGAACTTTCATTGCAATTTTCCTTGATCTTTTAGAATTTCCGCAACTGCAATTGCGTTACCTTGTTGCATGTTCAAACTTACAATTTCCATCAATTTTGCAACTGATGATTTTGTTTGATCTTGCATGGCAACCATCATTCCAACAACTTGCGATGTAACAGCAAGCATTTCTTCAGATGAAAGTTTGTCATCATACGTTTCAAGAAATTTTGCTAAGTCTTTCTTGAACAAAGCGTGAACCGGTTTTGGATGAATAGTTTTCATTCATCCATTCCTTCAATTAAAAGAATTGCCGCCGCCGCATAAACAATCACACCGCGCATTTCGGCAATTGCCGCATCACGTTCTTCACGCGCAACCATGCTTGTTGCCTCTTGCGCTTTCTTGCAAACTTGATATGTGTGACCACCAACACCAACCATTCCACCAATCGCCATAATCGGTTGTTTTTCAAATGGTTTGTTGTTCGCGTGGCGGTGTTTACCTTTACCTTTTGCGCTTTGATCATAGGCACCTTGCAGAATTCGCGCAAGATTTTCATAACCTGGAACAATCATCTGATTTTGTGTCAGATGCGATGAACATTTTTCACAAGGCAAACTGTTGTGCGTTCCATGAATGCAAGTGTTAATGCCGGTTGGACGTTCTGGTTTTTCTTCACTCGCATTAACACATTCAAAACAAACAGTTTCGATTGAAACGCCATGCGCGCAAACTTCAAGTTGTTCAACGCACTTTGGGCAACGCAATGTTAAACGTGTTCCATGCGCGCAAACTTCATCGGGTTTAATTGGCATTGTTAATCCATCCTTCAATTTTAGTTGTTAAGTTTTCCATTGCGGCGCGCGGTTGCGCCAATGCCGAAAGAACATCAACGCCGGTTGTGAGATAAAAGCGCCGATAACTTTCTTGATCACCGCGACCTTTTGCGCGCTGAATTCCTGCCCATTGATTGATTGTTTCAGTCAATTTTTGTTGTGTCTGAATTCTTTCAATCTGACTATTTGCCGCCGCTTTCCCTGCAAAGTCACCAGCAACAAAAGCCGTTCTTTGCGCAACATCAGCCGGTGAAGGTAATTGTGTTGCAGCGCGCAATTCTTCAAGTTTCGCCCGATCTAATAACACAAGATCACCATCAACTTGTTCAGGTGAACCGCGCCCGCCTTCAGTAACAACCGGTTCACAACCGCAATGCGGGCAGATCGGAAAAACCCGTTCATAAGGACGTGAACACCCTTTGCAAACTGTCAATTCAATATCTTCAGGATCAGGTTCTTTTTTCGCTCTTTTTTCGCGCCGATCTAACGTCCAATATCGCGGCTTATCAGGGAAACCGTGACGTTTCCAATTTGAAACGTGATCAATAACAAGCCCGAAATCTTTTCCTTTCATGGTGCGCAACACGCGCCCGAATTGCTGAAGGAAAACTGCAAGGCTTGCAGTTGGTCGCGCCATAATTACAACTTCAACAGCCGGAACATCAAACCCTTCACCGAACAAATCAACGTTCACCAGGACGGTCAAGCGACCATCACGAAACCGCCTAATGTAATCAGCCCTTACTTCACTTGGCGTCTTTGCAGAAACCGCCGCCGCTGGAATTCCTTGTTCATTGAAGTTTTTGGAAATTTCATTTGCTGTTTCAACATCGGTTGCGAAAACAATTGCGCGCTTTCCCATTGCATAACGTGAATATTCTTTGACAACATCACCGACAATATGTGATTTCTTTGACGCTTCACGCATTTTCTTTTGCGAATAATCGCCCGATGGTGCAACGCTTTCAGGAACTTCAAAATCACTTTCTGGAATAACAATTTCATAATCACATAACGCCCCTATGTTGATCAATTCGCGCATGGTTGGACCTTCAACCATATCGTAAAAAACACCATCGGATTGAATGCCAAGCCCTTGACCATCAGCCCTTTCAGGTGTTGCAGTTACACCAAGCCCTAAAGCATTGGGAAACATCGCCGCGCATTTTCCCCATTTATTCAATGTTAAAACATGATGCGCTTCATCAATAAACCAATGTTCTTGTTGTTCTGCCCATGATTTCAATTCATCCGCGCGTGAAATGATTGTGTCAACGCCACCAACCGCGCAATGCGCTGAAGGGTTAATGAATGAATGACCGTTGAATTCGCGCCGGTGTTCATCAATGACTTGGCGAACAACATTTTTCGGCGCAATAATTCGGTGTTTAATTCCGCGCCGCGCAACGTGAACAGACATTTGACCAACAAGTTCGGTGCGGTGCGCCATTACGATTTGCCGACAACCAAGGTTGTTTTTGTCAAGAATAATGTCAGACATTACAACAGATTTACCGCCGCCCGTTGGCAAAACGGCAAGCATGTTTTTATTGCCGGAATTCCAACCAGAATAAACGCCAAACTTTAATTTCAATTGATCATCGCGCAGAATTATCATTGTTTAACAAACACCATAATTCCCCAAAACCCGTTTGAATTCGGGCCGGTCACTTTACTTTGAACCCATGCGGGATTGTGAACAACTTTACCATTGCAACAAACAACAATGTGATCACCGCCGCCCGATGAACAGAAAAGGCCAAAATAAACATCAGGGTTTTGCACCGCTTGAATGTTCAAAATATCTTCAAGGATTTCTGAACCTGGATAATATGCGACAAACGGAACAAGCCCGTGTGTTGCCAGGTAATCACGCAACCGCTGATGACCTGTTTCGCCATCGCAATCATCATGAAAGAAATGCGGAACTTTTTCAGGCGGTTCAACTTCAAGAATTGACGCCACAACAGCGCGCAAGCAATCGCCAAATTTCCCTTCATCGGGATCATGATTGACGCGACAAAATGCAGGGATCATTCATTTACCTTTATCTTAACTTTATGACCGGCTTTCGCGTCGGAAATAAATTGTTGCGGTGATCATTGCGTTCATCTTCACATGGGCCAAGGTGTGTTACTACCTGTCATGTGAAGATGAACGCAATGATCACAAGGCGCATTTGTGAAATCAACATCATCAGGCATTGTTCTATATGTGCAAGTTGAACAATCCTTTTGCATTATTTCACCCAATCTGGAATTGAAAAAGGTTCGGGCGAACGGCTTTGCGCGTCTGGACGTGGCATGAATAAACCAAGCCAAGCCGGTTCATGAATATCTTGAACAATCACCGGCTGTTTGTTGTCAATGATTTCTTGAAAGACAACTGAACCCGTTGGTGAAGATGAAGCCAACAATGCAAGATTTTCAAGATTGCTGAAAATTCCGCCGTTCGGTTTTGTTGGAAGTTCATCAGGGAACCAATCACGCCATGTTTCAAAAGCGTTTTCTTCAGTTGTATAAATTCCAGCGTTGCCGGAATGAACAAAACCAAGACTTGTTTTTGCGCTTACAAATTTCAACATTGGATTGTTGATGAAAATTATTGAACTGTTGAACGCGATTTCTGTTTTACACTGTTCAACAAGTGCTTCATCAACACAAACGTTCATTTTCATCACGCCGATTGAAGATTTTCCGATTTTTTCAACCGCCGCAATCTTTAGATTTGTTGCGATTGCCAGAACATCACCGGCTTCAGTGATTTCTAAAAAGATTGATCGCAAATAACCGTCCTGGTTTGAAAGTGCAATTTTGGACAAGCGCGCGAAAGTATCGCAATTAACTGAAACTTCCATGATTTTCCCTTTGATTTCTTGACCACCATGTAAGATTTTTCTTGCAACCTTGTCAAGCATGGCTTAGATGATTTTGACAGATGAAACACCATTAAGGAACAGAAACATGAAACCAACCTTGACTTTGACGTTTGAAAGCATGGCTGAACTTGCTGAATTTGTTGCAGGAAAAGCCGCGCCGATGGTTCAAACACAACCCGCAACCGCCGCGCCAATGGTTCCGACCATGCCAGCCGCGCCCGCTGCAACGCAACCTGATGATGAAGATGACAACGGTGCGCCCGCCGCTGATGCAAATGGTGTTGACGCTGATGGTTTGCCCTGGGATGAACGAATTCATGCACCGTCCAAGGGTCAAAACAAAGACGGAACTTGGCGCAAGAAAAAGAAACTTGATGATGCGTTTGTTGCCGGTGTTGAAGCCGAATTGCGCCAACAACAGCCCGCAACAGCCGCGCCAACGGTTCCGACCATGCCGCCCGCACCTGGTGCGCCCGCAACCGCCGCGCCAACGGTTCCGACCATGCCGCCCGCACCTGGTGCGCCTTCAACACCTTCAGCGCCACCCATGCCGCAAGTTGACCAACCGGCACCAGAACCCGCCGCACCGATTGCACAACCGGCACCAGAACCCGCCGCACCGATTGCACAACCGGCACCAGAACCCGCGCCCGCGCCCGCCGCTGAAGGCATTGATTTTCACACCTTCATGCAACAGCTTTCAGCACAAATGCAGAAACGTGATGCTTCAGGGCAACCGGTGATTAATGCCGATTATCTGGCAAGCGCCACCGCTGAAATTTCTGGTGCTTGGCAAGTTCCGTTGAACGCAATCACTGATATTGCAAGCAATCCGCAAATGATCACATATGCGGTTCAAGTTTTCCAACGTGATGGAAAATGGGGTTAAGTAATGTTTGAAACCGATGCAACAACACTTCAACGGTTGATGAATTGCAACGGATCAAGACTTATGGGCGGGTTCATCCCGCCCATGAATTCAAGCCATGATTTAAGGGATGAAGGAACAGCCGCGCATTGGTTGGCGCAACAATGTTTTGGTGATCATGAAAATTCGATTGATTACGAAAATGAAAAAGCGCCAAATGGGGTTTATATCACAAGCGATATGATTTCACATGTTCACGAATATCTTGATATTATCCATGAACGACCAGGACGGGTTGAATTCCCTAGCAGTTTTGCCGGTGAAAATTTCCGCGTGAATTGCCGCGCCGATCACATTAGCACTGTTGATGAAACGCTTTATATTGATGATTTCAAATATGGTTGGCGGATCACTGAAGCAAAGATGAACTGGACGTTGATCGCCCATGCAATCGGTTATTGCACTGTTTCAAAATTCCAACCGAAAGAAATTGTCTTTACCATTATTCAGCCGCGCCCGAAAAACTTCAAAAAATGGGCAATTGCATATGATGAATTAATTCAACTATGGCACCAGGTTTTCAACACGCTTTCAAATTTAACCGATGAATTGAAAACCGGTTCACATTGTGCAAAATGCCATGCACTCGCAACCTGTCCAGCGGCAAAAATCGCCGGTTTCAATGGTGTTGATGCATCTGAAAAAGCGCATGATGAAGAATTAACAAACGCGCAAATTTCAACTGAACTTGACAATTTGAACAGGGCGAAAACAGCGTTGAACGCAAGACTTGAAGCACTTGAAGAACTTGCGAAATATAAGTTGACAAACGGTGAAGTAATTGAAAATTATACTGTTGATCGCGGTCTTGGAAACACAACTTGGAAAAAAGGTTTCAGCGCCGATATGATCAAAGCGTTCACCGGAATTGATGTAACATCTGGAAAGATGGTAACACCAAACCAAGCAATAAAAAAAGCACCAACGGAACGAAAGTTAACCGTTGAAATGGCGGTTAAGGCGTTGACTTACCGACCAGAAACAGGCACAAAGTTGAAACGAACGGATGCGAACGAAAAAGCCAAACGCATCTTTAAACCCTAACTGAAAAGGAAACCCAAAATGGGAACTGAAATTAAAACCGGTGTTGGTCGCATTGTTTGGGGCAACCCTGCAAAGCCGCAAATCAAAAAAGACGTGCAAACAAAACAACCTGTTTTGCGCGATGGTCAACAAGTCAATCAATGGGTTTTCGGTGTTGCTTTTCCGAAAGCTGAATTTGAACAAATGATTTGGCCTGCAATGGCGAAAGAAAGCGCGGCTGGTTATCCCAACGGTGCGCCGCAACATTTCGCTTGGAAATACAATGACGGTGATGGTGTTGACAGTAATGGGCAACCGTTCAACAGCCGTGAAGGTTATGCCGGTCACTATGTTCTGACAATTTCAACTGAAGCGTTTGCGCCGCCTGTTTACAAGTTGGTAAATGGCGCATACGTCCAACTTCAACCCGATCAAATCAAAACCGGTGATTATGTTGTTCTTGCGCTGAATATTGTTGTGAACGTTCCAACCAATCGGACGCATACGCCTGGTTTGTATATCAACCCCGTTGCGATTGAACATGTTGGTTATGGTCAAGAAATCCACAATGGGCCGGATGCAAATCAACTGTTTGGCGGCGCGCAATATCAGTTGCCAGCCGGTGCTTCACAAACACCTGTTGCGTCAAGCGGTGCTGGAATGCCTGGAACCGGTCAACAGCCGCCAATGGGCCAGCAACCGCCACAACAGCCGCCAATGGGCCAGCAACCGCCACAACAGCCGCCAATGGGCCAGCCTGGAATGCCTGGAACCATGCCGCCGCCCGCGAATGACTTTGTTCAAAATGCCGGTCATCAGCAACCCGCGCAAAACCCGCAACAGGGAATGCCAGGGAACATGCAACCAGGAATGCACAACCCAAACCAATAAAGGTGTGTGATCTTTGCGGCGCTGTTACTGGTGAACAATGCCGCAAATTTATCGGTTTGGGAACATATGACGGTGTTCTTAAAGATTGCATACCATTTTGAAACAAGATAAGCTGAACCAATGAACCTTGATCAAGCCGTTGTTTATGACATTGAAACGTTTCCGAACGCTTTCACACTGGACGCGGAACTATTGCATCAAGACATTGGTTCAACTTGGGAAATCAGCCATTATCGGGATGATCGGCAAAAGCTGTTTGAATGGTTCAATTGGCTGAACCAAACGCAAACCGCAATGATCGGTTTCAACAGTGAACATTTTGATTATCCGGTTATTCATTTCTTGATGAATAACCCGAACGCAAACGTTGAACAGATTTATCAATTTGCAATGCAGATCATCAACGGAAACAATCGGTTCGCAAATGCTGTTTGGCAAAGTGACCGGTTCGCGCCGCAAATTGATCTTTTCAAAATTCATCACTTTGACAACCGCGCGAAAACAACCAGTTTGAAAGCACTTCAAATCAACATGCGTTCACATACTGTTTCCGACCCAATCGGAACAGAAATTGCGCTTGGTGAAAACCTTTCACAAGAACAAATTCAAAATATTTTAATTCCATATAATAAACACGATGTTAAAGAAACGAAACGTTTTGCGCATTATTCCTTGCCAGCAATCAATTTCAGAATTGGTTTGATTGACAAGCTGAAAGGCGATGTTCTGAATTTCAATGATACCAAGATTGGTGCGAAAATTCTTGAACAACGTCTTGGAAATGAAATGTGTTATGAATACGTCAACAACCGGAAACAGCCGCGCCAATCGGTGCGCCACCAAATCGCGTTGAATGACATAATCTTTCCATATGTATTTTTTAAAAATCCTGAATTCAAACGTGTTCTTGATTACCTGAAGTCACAAACACTTTCATCTGAAGAAATTCAAAATCTTGAAACAGGTGAAACAGAACTTTCACAAATTAAAACCAAAGGCGTTTTCAGCGGGTTGAAAGCGAATGTTGGCGGAATTGATTTCAAGTTTGGAACAGGCGGAATTCATGCATCTGTTGAAAAACAAAAGATTGTTGCAACTGAAGAATTGTTGATTAGAGATATTGACGTTACAAGCCTTTATCCATCAATTGCGGTTGTGAATAAATTGCGCCCTGAACATCTTGGTGAAACGTTTTCGGTTGAATATGAAGGGTTATTGACCGAACGCCGAACGCACAAAAAAGGAACCGTTGAAAACGCAAGTTTGAAGCTTGCGGCAAACGGAACATATGGAAACAGCAACAGTAAATTCAGCGTTTTTTATGACCCGAAATTTACAATGACAATCACGATCAATGGTCAATTAATGCTTTGCATGTTGGCGGAAATGTTGCTTGATGTTCCAACCGTCCAGTTTATCCAAGTCAACACCGATGGTATCACATACCGAATTCATAAAGATTATGTTGAACAGGCTGAACAAGTTGAAAAGACTTGGGATGATTACACAATGTTAAATCTTGAAAGCGGTTATTATTCAAGAATGTTCATCAGGGACGTGAACAATTATATTGCTGAAAGCACCGATGGAAAATTGAAACAGAAAGGCGCATATTGGCACCCTGACCCGTTTGATTACGCAGCAAGCATCAGCAATTCAGGACCGCCCGCATGGCACAAAGATTTCAATCCGGTTGTTGTGACTAAAGCCGCCGTTGCCGCGATGATCCAGGGAATTGACCCTGAAATTTATATTCGTGCGCAACATGACCCGTTTGATTTTATGTTGCGGGTTAAGGTTGACCGCGCATCAAAGCTGATGATTGGCGCAAACCAGGTTCAAAGCACAACCCGTTATTTCATCGCGCAAAACGGTGCTGAAATGAAAAAGATCAGCCCGCCCGCAAAAGGCGCGGTTGTTGGTGAATATAAGCGCGCAAACAAATTGACCGATGCGTTTTATAATCAAATTTTAAATGAAATTGGCCCTGGTGTTTGGGATGAACGAATTCACACCAAGAACAAATCAAAGAATAAAATTCGTGAAATGTCAATTAATGCCGGTTGGAAAGTTGCACAATGCAACCGCGCTTCAGACTTTGATTTTTCAAACTTAAATTATGATTGGTATATTGCTGAAGCGCGCAAATTAATCATTCCTTAATGTTCAATATTGCTTCCAAAAGTTTTTGATGATTATCATTCGTTTCTTTGCGCAAAGTCTTTATATTTTCTTCAATTCTGTCAATGTGACCGTTTAAATCATCGCGCCGAACATAATCTTCTTTTACCTTGTCAATTCTACTATGAACTTTGTCAGAGTGACTTGAAAGCTTGTTTGCAAGATTGCGAAACGCACCAATCAAAGAAGCGGTGAAAGCAACACATAAAGTTACCGCTACACCTGTCAACCATTTTAGATCAGCATCCATTATTTCCGCACCTGGTTAATTGTGAATGCTGCACCTGTTGCAAGGAAATAGAACCCAACAATGATCATTCCAATGTTCTGTTCAAATTGCCCTAGTGGATCAGTCACACCAAGTTTTAAAACTTTATCCCAAACAATCACTTTGAAGTTGAATATGATAAACGGGAATGCCCATGCGGCTTGAACAGCTTTTGAAATCCATGCACCCTTGCCATGAATTAGCGCGTTCTGTCGCGCTTCAAGCTGTTTAATGGTTATATCAGCCGCAAGTTTTTGTTCATCGGTTTGAGCCTGAAGCCGGTTCCTATGCGCAATCTGCAACTGTTCAGCAATGCCCGAAAGCCCGCCGCCCATAACCCAACCGATTAACCGCCCGAACACGGTTCAAAGCGCCTTGGGATCGCGCGTGTAGGGTCTTGCAGCGCCGGAACGCTGTTGCAGGGCAATCACCCAAAGGATTGCCGGTGCGGTCACTGTGAGCGCGTTTCCGACCTGTTCAGCCGTCCAAGGTGTAACAGTTGCGATGAACGCGCCAATGCCGTAAAGCACTTCAGGCGGTGCGCCAAAAATCAGCATTGCAAGCCCGATCACCGTCAACCAAAAAGATCGCGTCCAGGCAAAGAAAATTGGCTTCATTTGAACAGCCCTTTCAAAATTGCGGCAATCACTGAAAGCCAAGGTGTCTGTTTATCAAATGCAGGTAATTCAGGTGATTTGTCAACTCTAATGGTTTCGATTTGTTGCGCAATTTTCTTCAGCGTGTTTTCGCCCGCATAACCATCAACGGTTAAACCGTTCATGTTCTGAAAACCTTTTACATGTTTTTCAGTTTCAGGACCAAACCGACCATCAACACCGCTGTTAAAAGTGTAACCAAGTGTTTCAAGATCAGCTTGAAGATTTCGGACGGGTTCGCCTTTTGAACCAAGTTTCAAAACCGATGAAACACGATTGACAACAGAAACGGTTTGACCGGAATGTTTCTTGAAAGCGTTCGCGGCTTTTACATGATAATTGTTTTTGCGAAAACCAGAACCATTGTATTTGCGAACTGCTGGAACCCATGTTTCAGGATTGGTGTAATCAAGACCAGGGCGCAACATTTCATTCATGCGCCAAGATTTCATTAATGTGACAAGTTGAACAAGCTGTTCAAATTCACCTTTCTTTGCGGTTTCAAACATTTCTTTTGCGGTGCGGTTTCCTGCAATAGCATGATTAAAACCCATGATTTGACCAAGACCATATGAAGCCGAAAGAAAAGCCGGTTCTTCAGCAACATCAATTGCCGCTTGCAACCTGGTGTAACTTTCGCGCGGGTAATTACCAGGTTTCCACCGCGCATAAGCAAGACCAAGCCGCGCCGCCGTTGATCGTAATGCGCCGGTTAAATTGCGCCAAAAAACATGCGGTTCAAACAACATCTTTGGACGGTTGAAATTATCGAAACCCCGTCCAGCCGCTTCAACTTCCAAGAAAGCAAGTAAAACAGCGGTTTCAATTCCGATTTGTTTTGCAGCTTTACCAACATCACCAGCTTGAAGCCGTTTGCCTGTTCCTTGAAAGTTCATAGCATTCCTCATATGTTGTTAGATGAAACAGTGTTAGCACCCGCCACCGTAATTGTTGCACCTTTCAAGTGATTGCCATGAATTAAATTCCAATTTGCGCTACCTTGTTCCCGCATTCCTTGACCGGTTGCGCCTGAAATACGGTTTCCCGTAACAATGCTATCTGTGGAATAGATTTCCACACCGCGTGAAGCATCACCGTTCAATTCAATAGAATTGCCTGAAACAACCATGTTTGTGCCAGCGACAAAAATACCATGTGTTCCAGCAATTCTTTTGACAACATTACCATTTATTATTCCCATTTCAGCACCGCACTTAATACCCTGCCCGCCATTATATTCAACGATATTATTTGAAACAATTGCTTCATTAACGGTAAGTGTAGCGGTAGTGGTAATCTGGATGCCACCTTGACTTTTGGATAAAATTCGATTTCCTTCAACGATGATTTGCCCGATTGTTCTGGCACCACCGCTATCGGTGAAAAGAAGCCCTTGACCTGATGAAAAATTATTACCCCTGATTATAATTTGTTCAGTATCATCTGTTATCGCGCCTTGAATGCCATATGCACCGCTTGTTCCTTCATTGATTACTTCATTTCCGATGAACATTAGCCGCCGCGCCCTAACAAGCCAAAACAGCATTTGAGGCGGTGACGTGACATTACTTCTGATTATCAAGCGGTTGTTTGCAAATATTACATCACCACCCCAACGCGCGGCCATTAAACCATCTTGATATGCAACACCAGGATGAATATTATCATCTAAAATAGCGGTGTTTCCTGTTACAACAGCCGAACAAATTGTTGAACCATCAGGTAAACCAATTCTAACCGCGCCACCAAAGCAATTTCTGAATATGTTATCCGCAACAACACATTCAGTGCTGCCATCTGTTACATAACAACCAACATTATTGGATTCTTCAACGATGTTATTTGACCAAATTATTCTTTGCGAACGCCGCGCGGCTGAAAATGAAACAATTCCGGTGCTTGACAAAGTGTTATCTGTATTGTTCGGCGCATTGCCTTGGTATCTTATGTTATTAATCAAAACATCGCTTGCACCGTCAATTTCAATTGCGCTTGTGGAACTTGAAAGCGGTGTGTTATCTCTCATTTTAAGAACGCCGCCACCGCCTTCAATTGTCAAACCGCTTTGCGCCGCACCAATTTGCAAATAATCATCAGTAGTTTCACCAATTAAATAAGTGCCAGGTGTCAGAATTAAATGTTTTATACCTGATGAAATTGCACGGTTCATCAACTCAGCATCATCTGTTATTCCATCACCGGTAACACCGAAAGCTTTGAAAGACGCAACTTCATTCACAACTTTCAGTTTTACACCACCTGAACCAACATAATCTAAATCAAAGTTTGCTGCACCAGTGGCAAGAACTTCATAATTGAAGCCTTCTTTTCTTGTCCTTATGAAATCACCAGATGTAACAGGGCCAACGCCCGCGTAACTCAAATTTACCAATTGTGAAAAATCAGAAACATCACGATAACCGGCATAAACTGAAGCCGCATCTTCAGCCGCTTCAGCCCGATCACGGGCATCTTCAGCTTGTGTAATTATCGCCGCTGATGCAATATCGGTGTGAAGTCTAAAATTACCTGCCGATATTATACCCATCACATGCATTGAAGCAACAAGACCATTGGCACCTATTTGATTTCCAGAACTTGTTAAAACTGGAATTGGTGAAGCACCGTTTATTGAAATTGTCAAATTTCCAGTATTATTTGCAAGAATTGGAACAGTTATCAAACACCGTCCATCAGCACTTGGAACAGGTAAATCAGTTGTAATTTCTATTGCATCAGGTGTTCCAGAACCGGAATTTATACCGGCAATTACAAATTGTGGAATATCAATGCGCCTTGTCCAGGACGGTGAAACCGCTGTTCCTGTATTTTCATAAATCCCGTTGTTTGATTGTGTTGGATCATTTACAACCCAAGCCATAATTGAAGCTTCAGAAACTTCAGAAATTGCTTGAAGGTTTGAAAGCGTATCTTTCACCAAAGCGCCCGATTGCGCCGCTTCAAGTTGCACTTGCATTTCCGCAAACGCTTGAACCGCACCTTGCCTTGAAGGTTTTTTATTGCTGTCAAACGGATCACCAAGAATTGCAGATTTGAAGGTATCATATGCAGACATTTTATGGTTCCGTTACTGTTATGGTGAATATTGGGAAATTCTTAAAGTTCCCAACGTTGTCTGAAACGCGGATTAGAATATCCGCATAAGTTCCCGCGATTGTTGGCGTTCCAGATACTACACCGGTTGCCGTATTTATTGTTATTCCGTTGGGCAATCGCCCGTATATGTCATTGAATATATATGGCGATTGCCCGCCTGTCACCCCAATTGTGAAACCTGTATAAGCAACAGAAACTTCAACGGTTACAACAGGTGAACCGGTCAAAGTTAAAGATGAAGTGTTTATTGTTGGAATTGGTGTAATATAAGCTGAAACTTCACCGCCTGTTGAAACAGCGCGCCACCTTACAAAATATTCACTATTTGCAGCAACACCACCGCTTATAGCATATGTTTGACCCGATGGAATTGTCATAGGCAACCATTCCGCATCATCTGGAATAGTTACTCCATCTGGTTTTATTTGATATTCAAATTCATATGACCAATCATCGCGCGGCGCGGCATCAAAAGAAATTCTTATTGTATTTGAAACGAATTCAACAACAACACTGGTTGGAAGTGTTGGAATGTAATAAACAAGACTGTCAACCGTAACTGGTTTTGATTTTTCTTCACCGACCAAAAACGACCATCTGTCAGCATCAATAGGAACGCAACCGAACCCGACAAAAGCACCTGAAACATCAACTTCAGTTGGTGTGACAATTTCATGATCGCCCGCAAATTCATTATCATAGAGCAAATCAACAATTCGTTCTTGACGCGCCTTCAGACCGCGCAACCCTACGGTTGGCAACAGCTTATATTGCGGTTGTGAACGGTGTGAAATTGACTTTGCAAGTTGCATCGCTTGCCGATGGTTTTGAATTGCCAAAGCATCAACAACAAGATATTTTGGTGTTTCACCTTCAACATAATAAAACGGGTTCACATATGGCGCGCATGGTTGCGCAGTGTAATTTGCATCAGGATCAATATAACGAACAATCACACCTTGTGTAAGACTTTCACCGTTTTGCGCTTCAACACTTTCCATCGCAACAATGTCACGATTGCGAACAAGTTTTAAACTTGGCGCATAGTAATAACCAACGCGCGGCCAACATTTACCATCATCATCAAAAACAAGTTGCGCATCGCAAGAAATCAAAATTTGCTGTTCACCGTTTGTGCGTTCGGTGCTTTCTGGAATTGAAATGTCACATTGCCAAAAAGGCGCATTACCACCATCAATATCAATTCGGTTCGCATCGCAAATGCTTGCTTGTTCTGCAACCTTATCCCAATTGATTTTTGAAGCCGGTTTATTCCGCCCGTAACGGTGCGTTCTGAACCATGCCCAAAGAAGAACCGGATTTCTTGAAAATTCGTAAGTTGTCCGATCACCTAAAGTGTGTGAAACTTCACGCGGATCATAAACATTTGACCAATTGCCAACAATTGAAAAACCTGGTTCACCAACACCAATTGGACCGCGCCACCTGAATATTTTATAACGATCTTCAGGTGATATTGGTGAAATTTTAACGGCGCTGTAAGTTGTGCCAACAAGCTTGTGATCACTTGTCCAAACACCAGAAAACGCCGCCGCAAATTCCGTCAATGCGGGCGGTGTTGGGTTGCTTTCAGTGTGTGTTGTTGTGAAAATTTGAAACTTACTTGCACCATCTAAAAGAAAATTTTCGCTTGTAACAAAACCAGAACCATCAACTTCAATAATTTCATCATCAAAATATAACGCAACTGTTTCTGTTAAAATGCTGTCAGCATGAACAATGATATACCAAAAATTACCATTCGCATCAAATTCAGCAAAAATAATACCGCCACCTTGTCGGTTTTGACCCGCTGTCATCCATCTTTCAGGTTCAGGTAATCGGACGTTTACTTTTGCCGCCTCAATTGACGGTGCTTGCGGCTTGTTAATAAACAGGCTTGTGACAAGCTGTAAGCCTACGCCAAGGATCAAAGCGCCAAACGGGCTGGTCAGGAACGCCACAATGCCAGACCAGCCGCCCACGGCCACCAGGGCGGCTGAAACGGTTGCTGTAATGCTTGCGACAACAGCGCCAACCGCTGCAACTACTGGTGGCATGGTGTAACCTTCCAAGCGTGAATGATGTTCAAGAACTTCATTCCAATTTCTATAACACCGCGCTCTGTTCTGAAAGCAATTCTTTCACCGGTGCAAAGACCGGTGATCGGTTCATTCATTTCAACAAGAACAATATCACCTTCAACCGGTTCTTCAGTGAAATTCAAACATGTTGAATAAATCAAATTTACTTCACCACCCCAATTTTCAATGTGTCTTTTTGCACCGGCTTCATCATTGTAAGTTCCGCGAAAGATTGCACCAAAATCTTCATAACCGCAATCAACCAGATAATCAGCAAGCGACAAAAGGCAATCATCAGAACCCCAAACGAATTGCGATTGACGCCATTTTTTAAGTGTTTTTGAAACGATTTCATTCATGGGATTTGATACGTTCTGTTTGCTAGTGCTGCAACAAACGAACAGCCAAGATCGGTTTCAACACCCAATTGCCGCGCCCGTTCTTGCTGAATAGCGTTTGAATAAGTTCCGTTTGGAACTTCAGAACGCCCAAAGTTTCCATCCTTGCAGACAACAGAACATTGATATTTTTTTACACTTGCGCCATTTACAAATTCCAGCTTTTCAGAAAACTTTGAATTCATCATTGTAAATTCACGAAAGAAAACGATTGGTGTTTGCGGGCGCAACCCTTCATTAATTCCGAAAATTGCAAGATAACATGTAAGGTTGCGACCAAACACGCGCGATTGTTCATTTCTAATATCTTGATAAAGTTCAGCCGCCGCCAAACCTGGTGTGTCAATCAAGTTCAAACCCATTTCATAACGCGCCGATGAACCATCACGACCATCTGTGATTGATGGTGTTTTATGATGATCCTGGTTGTTGTTATCAATCGTTCCCAACCATTCATTACCATCGGACGTGAAAAGTTTGCCTTTACCTTGCCAAACCCGAACGGGATAACCATCAAAATCATAAAACCAACACCGCCGCACAATCGCGCGAATATCGGTCAATTCATCATCAGTTCCAATATATTCATCAAGAACATCATAAAAATCAGGCATCAGATAATTACCTCATTGAACACAATTCTGTTCAACTTTATTCCGCCGATGTTTCCAGCATCATAAGAATTGCGAATTTCACCACCGTTCGCAATCGCGCCTAAGAAATAAGGTTTCAACCAAACACTTTCACCATCTGCAACGTTTGTTCTTAATGGCGGTGAAACAATAATATCGGCGCGCGTTCCAACATATGAAATATCATCAATCATATATGAATAATTTCCAATGCCGATAACATGACCATATTTTAGAATTTCACCAAATGCACCCGTTGAAACAGAAACAGCAACCGCACCTTCAAGCGCGGTTCCAACCGCCGCAAGACTTGCACCATCATTATCCCAAAGTTGATCATTATCCCAAAGTTGATCATTATCCCAAAGAACGCCGCTTGTTGAATTTTTTAGTTTATAATTACTTTCACCGATAAAAGATGCAAGTTGCGGTGTTTTTGTCAATTGAACTTTGAAGATCGCGCCATTGATCTTTGACATTAACCAAGATGAAAACGGTGAATTCCATTCGTTTATCTGATACGCAAGACCAACTTCAAGAACAGAACGCCCGCCTGGTTCCGGTGACATTATCCGCGCGCCGCCTGAAGTCAAACCACCGTCAAAATATGAACCAGGGACGTGAAACAATTGGCTTTCAATTTTTAGTGTTGGGAAATTCCAAATCTTGTGATTGATGGTCATTACATGGTTCCGTTCTGTTCATAATCGGTAAGCCAACCAACCATTGATTTGCGAACATCTTCTTTGGTGTTTTCGCCTTGCGCCCTGATATTTGCAAGAACTTTTTCTTCAGAAACAGCGCCTTCAATCTTATAAACGTTTTCAACTTTCACCGAATTTGAAACGTTTGCAGATTTCGCCGCGCCGCCGAACATCTGAACACCAAGTGAACCGTTCGGCCCGCGTTCCAATGGCATGATTGCTTCAGGACCGGCTTCACCCATAACACCTAGTGCGGTTCCCTTTGCGAACGTGAACGGTGTTGCGCTGTTCACAATGCTATTTGTGAAACTTCCACCATCTGCAAACGGTGTTATTCCAGAACTTCCAAAAGCGTTACCGTTCGCGTTCGGTGTTGCACCGCCGCCGAAACTTCCACCGCCCGAAAAACCAAGAAAACCAAGCAACGGTTTGACAACCAAAGCTTGAAACGCAATGCGCAACAAATCTTTAATAATTGATTTTGCAAGATCGCCAAAGTTTGCTTTTCCTTCAACCGCAAGATTAATGAATTCATCACCAAGACTTGTTAAAGCACCTTCAGCCAAATCTTTCATTTGATCAGCAACACCATCGGTGCTTTTGTTAACTATGCTTTGCCATTGTTCAGCCGTTCCACCGGTTGCAAGAAATGCCGCTTGAATTCTTTCCAGGCTTTGAACAAATTGATCATTGTTCAGAACGCCGTTTTCCATTGCTGTTTGAACAGCATCAAACGCCGATTGCGCTTGCGAAAACGGTTCATTCAAAGCGCCGTATTGTTCAGCCAATTTTTGAAGTTCTGTTTGCTGTTCCGCAATAGCACCAGTTGCACCGCCACCCGATGAACCAACCGCCGCCGCCGTTGCCGCTTGCGCCCGCTGAAATTCAATCAACGCTTGACGGTTCTGTTCTGTTGCAACCGCGTTCGCAACAAATTCATCACGTTGTTCAGCCAAACCAGGTTGCATGATCGGATCAAAAGCGGTAATATCACCGAATTCTTCACGCGCCAATGCACCAGCGGTTGCAACAGGATCACCGCGATTTTGCAACCGAATTTCACTTTCGCGCAATGATGAAATTCCTTGCGCTGATAATGAAATCATGTTGTTGAAAGCGCGCTGAAGTTCATTTGCCAACCGGCTTGCTTGATCAGCACCCGCTGAAATATTTCCGCTGATGTTCGTTCCGGCAATGTTCAAAAGAATTCTATCGGCATCGGACGCTTCACCATTCAAGAACCGCATCAAAGCGTTCACCCGATCAACATTTTCACCAAGTGTTGAAGCGTTTCTTGCGGATTGAATTAGATCATTGACCATCGGCGCAAGTTCTGGAATAGCCGTGCCAAGCCGATCAAATCTTGAAATCAATTCATCCATCGGAATTTGACCGCGCGAAACAGCGTTTGCCAAATCATAAAATTCAGCAGTCATTTCTTCTGAAATACCGGTTCCCGCCAATCGTGCAGCATCGTGAATGTTTAAAACTTCATCACTAACGCCAATTAAAGCGGTTCGCATTTCTTCAGCATATCTTGTTTGCGCAAGCAATGCTTCAGTTTGTGAAATGTTGCGCAATTGTGCTTCAGTTTGCGCAAGACCATCAACAACACCTTGCAAAGTATCAGTCAAGGTTGTTGCGGTGTCATCAAACATATCAATTGAAGTTGCGGCAACATCAGCCGCTTCACCCGACCTGGTGAACCACCGCCAAGCAAGTGTTAAACCAGCAACAACCGCAACAAACGGGATCAAAGACATTGCTAGGGTTAAGCCGCGCGCCGCGATTGCACCCGCGATGAATTGCGCCTGAATTGTTGTCAGCATCGCACCCATGCGAACCAAACCTGCAATCATCGCCGGAATTTGCCGCGCAACCAAGACGCCAAGCGCGATTGCAAAAACATCAGCGTTATCAGCCGCAAATTCCATCGCTTTTGCAACCGCTTCACCGGCTGGAACAATGACCGAAAGAAGCGCATAACCGAAATCAATTGAAAGGTTTGTTAGTCTTTGCAGCAACAAACCCCAACGTTGATCAAGCCCTTGCTGAACAGTTGTAAGCGCCGCATCGGTTGCACCCGCCTTGTTTCCCATATCTTCAAGAATTGAATTAAATGCTTCACCACCGGAACCAGCAAAAGCAAGTGCCGCGTTCAATGCTTCAACAGAACCGAAAAGTTGCGCCAGTTCATCAGCGGAACCGCCCGTTCTTTCGACAATATCGGCAAGAAAACCAGCAAGACCTCTGGCTTGTAAACCAGCGGTGTTGAATTCAATTCCTAATCTTTCAGCAACATCAGCGGCTTGTGAAGATGGTTGTGCAACAGAACTTAGAATTGCGCGCAAGCTTGTGATTGCAGTTGCGGTTGACAAACCTTGAAGTGTTAACGCCGCCGTTCCTGCAACCAATTCATCAAATTCAACACCTAGCGCCGCCGCAATTGGAATGACATTACCAAGACCTGAAGCAAGTTCACCAATGGTTGTTTTACCGGCGCGCATACCAACAAAAAGCGCATCTGAAGCATCAACCGCAAGCAATCCTGAAGCCGCATAAGCATTGGTTGCGGTTGTGAGAATATCAACACCAGTTCCAACATCGGTAATGCCACCGATCGCAAGCCGGTTGGCGGTATCCACAATTGCGATTGCCGCCGCCGCATCAGTTGCACCCGCTGAAACAGCCCCATAGAACGCCCTTATCTGAAACGCTGCACTTGTGCCGAATTCATCCGCCATTGCCCTTGCAGCGGCTCGCATAACGTCCAGTTCAGCCGATCCAGCCGGTAACAGGGTTGCAAGTTCCGAAAGTGAAGCCGATAGTTCACGCGCGCCCGAAATCATGGCTTCAAAAGCGAAACCGGCAATTACGCCGGTTGCAATTCCCATTAAACCAGATGTTAAAGAACGAACACCATTTGACAACCGACCGAAAACAGATGTTGTTGTTGTTGCACCATTTGCAACGCGACCAAGAACACCGTTCGTTCTTGTCATTGTTCTGTTCAGATCATCAGCGGCATCTTCAACACGTTCGGTTGAAGGTCTTAATTCACGCAACTTTTTATTTGCGCGGTCAAGTTCTTGTGTATCGGCGCGAAAACCAATTTCAGCAATATCAACCATTCGCTTGCGCCTTTACTTTTTGTTTGCTTTGTCTTTTTGCCGTTCTTGAAAGTCTTTCAGTTCAGAATTCATTTCGGCGCAAAAGGCTTCATCCATTTTTGACAGTATATCATATTCGGACGGGCGCACAACATTTCCCGTAAGCGTGACCCAAGCAAGGAATTCAGATGGTGGAATTGGTAAACAAACCCCATCTGAAACGCGCAATAATTTGTTTGAAAGTTCAAAATACCATTCAACTAAATATTCGCCGTGTTCTGGAATATTTATTTCCGGTGTTAGGTTGTCTTGATCAAATTCTTCATTGCGTTCGCGCCTAGTTTTACCATTTTCATCTTTGGTATCATATCGGACGCGAACGCGAATTGTTTCAGATAGTTCTTCAGCTAAGTCTAAAAAAAACCCTTGGTGTCATCAAGTTCTTCACTTACCTGTTTCTTGAACCAAGAAATTTCTTTCAAAACAGCCGCAACATTTTTCGTGTTGAATTCCGGCTTTTCACCTTTGAAAGAAACATCGTCACCATACCATTCCCAACCAGTCAAGGTTGCGGTAATCAGCGCAATTTCATTATCTTCAACTTCAACAGCTTTCAGCACTTTACCGCGCTTTTGCTTTTGCAAATTAAAATCGGTGATCTTGCGCTTGATGGTTTTCATGCGCGGGTCATCCGGTGACATAAGCGTTACACGAATTCCAACCGGTTCATCAGAACTTGGATGAAGAATTTCAAGCGTTTGTTCGTTCGGCTTGATGTTTGCAATATCATTCATTTGGGGTTTCACTTTTCAGTTTGGGGTTTTCATTTTTTTTTATGCCGCCGCGTCATCAACAACTTCAAGCTGTTGCAGACCAAGCGTGAAGATTTCAAGATCAAAATCTTCATTGCGCCCCATTGGGCGGCGCGGGCCAGTGACCAAACCACGGTTGTAAATGATGGTTGGTGTTCCGCCAGAGGGCGCATCATTGCGAACAATCTTGAACGCAAAGTTGTTGTTCAAAAGTGAAGCCGCCCGCAACGCAAGTTGACCAGGATCAGCCGGAAGGCGCGCAAGTTCAATTTCAGGCGAACCGGCATCAGTCATCCCTTTTGCTTTCTGAATAACGCTTGTATCCCAAGTGTCATAAGAAAGAATGTTGGTTGACGGGCCAACTTCACCATGCGAACCAACCGCTTTGATTTGCGTCCAAAACAAAGCTTCATAATCAGCAAGTTCAAGATCAGCATCTTCAGCAAGCGGTGTTGAATTACCATCAGCGGTAATTACACCAATCCAAAGCGTTGCCGCCGCGTTGGTGTTTGCAAATGCCAGGGCCGGTTGAACGCCCATTGTTGCAAGCGTTGGCGTCATAAGAAGAAATCGTTTCATTCCCTTGTTCCTTTCAGTTATGGGCGAAAACTACGGTAAGACATTGATACGGGATAAAGCGTTTCATTGCCAGCCTCAATATCACCCAACAGTTTGGGTTCTTCATAAATGTTTAAGGCGAAAGTTCCAGTGAAAAGTTTCCTTTCTTTGGTGAAATAAGAAGATATACTTTCGATTACATCAAGCGGTTCATAAATTCCCTTGTCATCAACCGGCCAATGTAAAATCAAACGAAAAATTCCTTGATATGTTTTTTCAGAACCCCAAAATAAACCATCTGGATTGTTCGGAATAAAAATAGTTTCAAGATATTCTTGATCTTTTGGCGGTTTGAAAGTTCGCCCTTTAAATTTGATCGGCAATGCCGGTGTGTTACTTGCTGCAACAGCGGCTTTAACCGCGTCTTGAAAGGTTCTGATAACAAGTTGATCAGACATTTATTTAATCCTTGCTTTTATTTGTCTTGCAACTTTTTCAACAATTGCGGGCCAATTCTGAACAGCCGCATCAAGAAAACCATCGTATGTTTCACGATATTTTGCATAATTCGCTGTCCAGCCAAAGAACGCCGCGCCGCCTAGTTTCAACCGTGCAAGTGTTGTGATCACCGTTGTTTGTTCCCAATTATAATTGCCTGGTTGATCGGCTTCAGGGCGAACAGGGCCGGTTGGCATTCCGTTCAATGACATTTGACCTGAAGCCCTTAGAAAACCGGTATCAACCCGCATCTTTCCACCTTTTGCAACAGGTGTTTGCGCTTGGTCAACAAGCATTTGTGTTGATTGCCGCGCAAGTGCAATTGAACGTTTTTCGGTTTTCAAAATTATAGCATCAATTTGCGCGGTTGCTGTTTTGACCATGTTGTAAAATTCCATCTTGTCTTTGCGTTGGTCATCTGTTAAGAATTGCCTGAACTATAACACATCATAAGGATTTGAAAAGAAAAATGATGATCGCAAGACTTGAACAATCAACAAGGGTTCTTGGTAAATCGCAAGGTTTTCTTGGTTTACCGGTGCGCGATGTTGTTTATCCAGATGGAACACCAGCAATGCAAACCGCTTGGACGCCAACACCCGATGAAATTCAAAGGTTGATCAACGGTGCAAACATCATGGTTGAACTTTTAGGAAAGGTTCAAGACATTGATGGAAGGTCACACCCGCCAATCAAACTTTCAGTTGGTGAAATACCGGAATAAAGGAAAAATCATGCATGACGCAAAACTGATATGGGTAACACCGGACGCTGAAGAACTTCTTTGTTACATCGCCCGCGTTTCAAACCCTGAAAACCAATCGAAAGAACCAGGATCATTAATCAAATATTTGATTAAAAACAAACATTGGTCGCCGTTTGAAATGGTTAGCATGTGTGTTGAAATCAACACCACCCGCACCATCGGGCGGCAATGGTTGCGCCATAACCCGCGCCCGCAAGAATTTTCACAACGTTATGAAGAACCTGGAAAGCTTGGAAATTTCGTTTTCACTGAAGCAAGGTTGCAGGATGAAAAGAACCGGCAAGCATCAAATCAAACCGATGATCAAGAATTAATTGATTGGTGGAATGATGTTCAAAAGGAAGTTTCAGAACTTGTTTCTTTGCGTTACAAAGAAGCGATGAAACGAAAACTTGCAAAAGAACTTGCGCGAAATATTTTACCTGAAGGCATGACGCCAACAAAAATGTATTTCAACGGAAACTTGCGTGATTGGCTGTTTGCGATTGATCTTAGGGCAGGGCATGGAACGCAACTTGAAGCAACCGATGTTGCGAAAAGCTTGCACCAGATTTCAAAGCAAGCTTTCCCGTTGACACATTCGGTTTTCTTTAATCAAGATCACCAAGCCAATCAACAATTGTCCGAACCCGACAACGGCAATTAATCGTTTCAGCGGCTAAATCTTTTGCATTATTTGCATTCGCAAGTGAACGATCTTGCGGATGCATAACAGTCACACCGTTTGGAAAAACAAACGCTTCATCAAGACCAACTGTTTGACCATCAATCGCAAGGTGACTTGGACGGGTTCGCCCATCAGGGCCGGAACTATCCCAAGCGCGTTGAACACCATTGCGCCCCATTGCGCCCAATTCTTGCGCCTGTTTCAAAGCTTCATATTCAGAACGGTTTAAAGCTTCAATTGCACCATCGCGCGCAATCGTTTCACCGCGCAATTGTAAAAGATTGTTTTTATATTGACCGGTCATTTTGTTGATGGTTTCCGCGTCAACGTTTCCTTTGTCAAACATACCTTGAATTATGTCATCAAACCTGGTTGCGCGCCGCGTTCTGGTGAAATAATTCGGATCAAGGTTTTCAAGATCGCGCCGCATTGCTGCAACCGCGCGTTCTTGCGATGCGTTCAAACCAACAATTCCACCTTCACGCAAACCGGTTGTTCTGTTCACCCGTCCAACAATATCAAGCGCGATGTTTCGCGGGTTGCGACCATCACGAACACCTTCGGAAATAATGTTGCGAACAGAAACGCGGGTTCCTTCACCAATATTTGTGACCATGCTTGCAGACGCTTCACGCAACCATTTTTCCGCTCGGCTGTTCCGAACATCAAAGCGGTAAACCGTTGGGCCGCTAGGCGTGTTCAGGCGGCGCGGAAACGATTGACCCACGGTCACACCGCCCGCTTCAAAGGCGCGTTCCAGGGTTGCCGTGAGCGGGCGCATGGCGGCTTCAGAATAGCCCAACACTCTGAAGGCGCGTTCGGCATCACCCATTTGAATTGATCGCACAACATCGCGTAAAACAGCCCTGTTGACAACATCGGCAATTCCAGCCCTGAAGGTATTGGCGATTTCAGGAATGAAACGTTCAACCAATTCTTCAAACAACTGTTCAAGCGATTTTTTACGGGCCATTTTATTTCCTTACAATGAAAACGAAAGCAACAGTTGTTCCGGCTGAAGGCTTTGGTAAAATTTGAACAATCTTATAACGTTCATCATCAACTTCAATAAAACCGTTCATGCTTGGTGTAAGTGACACAACACTGCCCGCTTCATTTGTTACCGGAACAGATGCGGTAACTTGAAGATCACTAGCAACCGCAAGACCGCCTTGGACGTATTTAAATTTCACACCGCGCGCCGCCGCATCAAGCGTGAAAAATGTTTCAGTTGGATCACCAGGTTCATCATCAGGGCCGGAACCTGGTGTAATGTCAACATATTTAATCACACCTTGCTTGAACGTTTTAAGAACATCAGCGGCAACCGCTTGCATATCATCGTAAAAAGTCATTTTGTTCCCTTTTTTCATTTTGACGGTTGACCGCATGTTTCACAACATGTATCACGGTTTTACTGAAACGTAACCCTGAAAACAAACCCCGAAAAGGAAAAGAACAATGGCAAAAGCACCCGCTGTCGCACCCAAAGCACCTGAAGCACCCGCTGTCGCACCCAAAGCACCTGAAGCACCCGCTGTCGCACCAGCCGCGCCCGCCGCTGCAAAGACCGAAACCACCAAGCGCATCGCGCCGGAATTGACCACGATCACCGGTGATGTTGAAATGCCCAAGAAAGTCAACAAGCGCGGTTCCAAATCGCTTTACCCGTTTGAAAAGCTTGAAGTTGGTCAATCGTTTGGTGTCACCAACAAAACCGCCGCTGGTATGGCTTCCATCATTTCCAACCAGAACCGCAAGCATCGCGCTGAAAAGACCGATGACCAGGGCAACACGGTCTTTGAAACCAAAGACCTGAAAGGCGCGGATGGAACTGTTACGCAAGTTCCAACTGACAAGCCGGTGATGGTTGTGAACAAGCATTTCTTTGCATCCGATTGCGACCCGAAAAAAGACCCTGATGGTGCATCTGTTCGCGTGTTCCGCGACAAATAAGAATGAACTAGGTTCGGGCGGTTCCTTCCCCGATCAACCTAAACTGTTCATAGCCGCCCGCGCCTTGATTGGTTCGGGCGGTTTTCTTATGTTCTGACAGATGAACCGGTTAGATTTCCAGATGAACCCTTTGCGGAAAGTAAACCTGAAAGAATTTCAGCAACAGTTTTGAATTGCGTTTGAATTTCTGAAGCTGAACCGAACTTTGCGAATTTTGCAGAAACCGCACCGTCAACCGAAACGCTATCATAAACGCTTGGCGTGTAATCAATGGAAAGAACACCTGGTGAATTCAAATGCCGTAATGCGATTTCATAAACAGCGTTTTGAATTTCGCGCGGTGTTTCATCATCTGGAATAAGATAACCATAATAATCAACATGACCACGGCGCGGCCATTCGCGCAACTGTTCACGTTCGGCTGTTTTCCATCCCTGGAACTGTGATCGGTAACGCGCATCAATCCATTCGGACGCCACCAAAAGCGCAACTTCAATTTCAGCATCGGTATCAACATCAGCCGGAACAGTGTTGTCACGCGCGCCATGATAAGCGGTGAACGCCGCCGCCGTTCCATAAAAATCAGGCATTCCATCAATCCTTTGACCATTTTTTTCAGATTACAGGTTTTGAAAAATTTTTGCAAATAGTTCTTGAACATCGCAACAACCATCGCTATGTTCATCTTAACAGCAACGCAAACATGATCGGAACAGAAAATGAAAAATCCAGCACTTTACGAAATCACCGCCGAACGCAATGAAAAGAAAGTTATCTTGAAATTTCTTGATCGTAAGGTTGCTTGCGATACCGCCCGCGATTTGCGCCGCCAAGGTTTTGTTGTGGATTACCGCGCGCCGGATGCATATCAGATTGAACAGACAATTGAACAGGCGATTGAAACAGCTTTCAACGCAACATCATAAAACACAAAACCGCCCGAACCAATCAAGGAACGGGCGGTTTGATCAATCTGGTAAAGATCAATCGGTTGTATTCATCGCCATGATTGCAGACCAAGCATCAGCTTCAGAACCATAACCTTTTTCATCAATTCCATCGCCTGAAAGCTTTTTACCATCTTCACCAACAATGAAGTGTTTCCGACCTTCTTTTGAAACCAGCATTTTCACCGGTTCCTTGGCGGGTTCGGCAACGGGTTCGTTCACCGGTTCGGCAACGGGTTCGTTCACCGGTTCGG
>OJFP01000197.1_pt1 | contig 47682 bp, 44 predicted proteins | sample 1594141 | NCBI WGS metagenome assembly OJFP01 (sample SAMN05416843, study PRJEB24817) | seawater metagenome | isolation source: Sea water | place: Canada:Atlantic | collected 2013-07 | reverse complement strand
TACACTATCCTCTTCGTCGGCAGCGTCAGATGTGTATAAGAGACAGATATTATACTTCTTAGCATTTCACTGGAAAAAAGCTGCATTTACAATAGTTAGCTTAGTTGCTTCATTTGCAACAACACTTGCGTTTACAAACTTTACAAAAGCTGCTGTTGCTCGCTTAAGACCTAATAATGTAACAGACCTTGCAGACGTTATTCGCATATTGCAAACGCCGGACAATTATAGTTTTTTCTCAGGCCACGCCTCATCTTCTTTTGTAGTAACTACTTTTTTAGTCCTTACATTACGTGAAAAATACAAATGGATTTATATCATGTACCTTTGGCCTATACTCTTTATCATGAGCCGAATTTATGTAGGTGTACACTATCCTGGAGATATTTTGGTTGGTGCTTTTGTTGGTACTGTTATAGCCTTCTTATTCTATAAATCTTACCAGCAATTTTTAATAAGGTATTTTGGTGAGTAATAATTGCTTAAGTAATTACTTAGCATCTTTTCATTAACTACTTACTCTAATTATAATACTCTAGTTACCGTTAATCCGTCGCGTATAGGTAATAAGACACTTTCCACACGATAATCTGTATTAAGCAATTTGTTATATGTTAATAGTGCAGCTGTGTCTTTGTCTTTAGGATTTAAAGGTTCAATTACCTTTCCGGTCCACAAAACGTTATCACTTAAAATAACAGCTCCAGATTTTAACAATGGCATGACCAACTCAAAGTAATTTGGGTAATTTACTTTATCTGCGTCTATAAAAACCAAATCAAATGTGGTGTTTAATGTTGGAATAATCTCCATAGCATCTCCTACATGTTGAATAATGCGGTCACCATAACCAGAAGCATTAAAATACTTACGCTGAAAGTTTTGCAACTCCTCATTAATATCGATAGTATGTAAAACGGCATCTTTAGACATACCTTCTGCTAAACATAAAGCAGAATATCCGGTGTAAGTACCTATTTCTAAAATAGATGCTGGTTGTATAAGTTTAGAAATCATACTTAACACACGACCTTGAAAATGCCCACTTAACATTCTTGGCGCCAAGACCTTTTGCCAAGTTTCACGAGTTAAATCTTGAAGTAACTTTGGTTCTTGTTGGCTATGTGCTACAACATAATCGTCTAAATCTTCAGGTAAAAAATGCATTGAGGTTAATTAATAGTAAATAAGTAAAAATGAATGATATTAATATAAGTAAAACTGCTTTCAATATATTAATCGTAATTATTCATTTAATATTCGTTTCATCAACTTATCCTTAGCATCTTGGTCATCTCCACAAAGCCATTGTATAACATTGTTTTCCCATATATCATCACATTCAGATTCATTTAGTATGCCACGTTCTTGTGCGAGATCTAAAATTTTACCTGGATAAGAAGATTGTACCGCGCTTTCCATTTCTCCTAACGGATAAGGATCATCTAAGCCCATTATAATCTGCTTTGGCTTTTGGTTTTCTACCAAAAGCTTAAGGGAACCCGTATCGTGAACTAAGGTATCAAAGAAAATGTTCTTATGTCCTACTGCTTTTCTTGGGTGTGTTTTACCTTCAAACAAATCTGGACGACCATCAAATCCTTGTATTCTTCGGCCTAAATTTATCTGTGCCAACTGGCCTCCATGTGCAAAGCACGTACGCATATTAGGGTATTTATCTGCATATCCGTTTAGAGTTAAAAAATGATAGGCATCTGCACATTGTGCCAACATCCATATAAGGTGAAAACGCCAAGACGTGTTCTCTAAAAGTATAAACTTCTCACCATCGTATGGGTGAATCTCAACCGCTAAATTATACTTGCTTGCCAACTCAAAAATTGGCTCATTTTCTTCATCAAAAATACAACGCCACGTTCCTATAGTATCCATATAATGCGTTGGCAAACATAAAAGCTGCAAGCCAAGTTCTTCTACACAGCGTTCAATTTCCCAAAGCGCACCTTGCACAAAACCAGGATGCACCACAAAACCACATGTAAATTTAGACGGATTATCGTGCTGTACCTTTGCATTAAAATCATTCTGAAAACGCAACGCTTTCTTCATTTCCTCCACGCGTAACCCATTACCATAAAGCTGAGATAAGTTAAGCACCACAGCGTGATCTATATTGTAACGGTTCATCCACTCCAACTTCTCGTTAAGAAAAAAACTAGAATCGGTAACAGGCCTTCTCCAATCCTTTTGAAGCATAAATTTTCGGTCCTTATCTACCCAAAATATACCTTTATCCTTCATAAACTGTGGAATTTCTTCAGGATATGGTAAAAGGTGTGAATGGCCGTTTATGCGTAATTTTCGTTTAGTCATAGTTCAAGTCTGTTTTGGCGGGCTTCTTTTTCGCGGTGCTACAAAGTACCAGGCTATCGGCTTTATCTCCCAAGAAAAATGGGAGGATATCACCTCTATCCTTGCCCGAAGTAATCCTACTAAAATACAAAGTTAATTGGAACAAGAAAGAAATATTAAACTATTGCTGGTTTAATACTTTTGTAATACTAAATATAGTGAGGATTAAATTTTTATAAACTCTTAGTACGGCCACCATCTACAGGTAAATTAATACCGTTAATATAGCTTGCACTTGGGCTGGCTAGAAAAGCTACAGCATAAGCAAGTTCTTCTGGTTCTGCAAAACGTCTTGCTGGCGTAATACTTTTCATGACATCGCGAGCTTCTTCTTCTGTAGAGTTTGCTTTATTAGCCTTGTTAGTCACAATTTGATCTAAGCGTTCTGTCGCAGTAAATCCTGGTAATACATTATTAACTGTTATCCCAAATTGACCTAGCTCATTAGCTAAAGTTTTACTCCAACTTGCTACTGCTCCTCTAATTGTGTTGCTTACGCCTAAACCATCTATAGGTTGTTTTACAGAGGTTGAAATAATATTAATTATCCTACCATAACCTGCATCTTTCATTCCTGGCACTACGGCTTGTGTAAGTATTTGGTTACACACTAAGTGTTGCTGAAACGCGTTTGTAAATTCAATTGTATCCGCAGTATAAATTGGGCCACCTTTTGGTCCGCCAGTATTATTAAGCAAGATATGATAGGTAGTTTTAGAGGTTGCTTTTTCTACTGTTTTTCTTAAGGTTTCGGGATTTGTAAAATCTGCAACAAGGTAATTATGGTTTTGTTGTTGCTCCCTAGATAACTCTGCTAAAACAGCTTTTAGTTTATCTTCATTCCTTGCTACTAAGGTAATGGTTGCACCAAGTTTTGCCAGTTCAATAGCAGTAGCTTTTCCAATTCCTGCAGTACTTCCGCAGATTAATGCATGTTTGTTTGTTAAGGATAGGTTCATAATTTGAGTGTTTTCTTTAACCAACAACCAGAAAATAAAATCTAATTGAAAGTTTCTGTAAGTTTATTTTTTGTTCTAGTTGTCTTGTCAAGCGTAGCCGAGACCAACTAACTAGTTCTATTTATTTTAAAATGTCATTCATCTATACAATCAGCCAAGAGCTTCGTCTTAAACATTACGCGAAACTTCCTGAATTGAATATCAATTTACTCATAGCTTATACACACGTTCTTTGGTTCTGTAAAGAAGCGTAAGGCTTCAAAGCCACCTTCACGACCAACGCCGCTATCTTTCATGCCACCAAAAGGCGTTCTTAAATCACGCATCATCCAAGTGTTTACCCAAACTATTCCAGCTTCAATTTCAGAAGATAAACGCATTGTTCTGTTTAAATTATTAGTCCAAATGGTAGCTGCTAATCCGTAACGCACACCATTTGCCAATTGTAACGCTTCTTCTTCTGTTTTAAAAGGCATTAATGTGACAACTGGTCCAAAAATTTCTTCTTGGTTTAGTTTACAATCATTGCTTGAAACCTCAATAACAGTAGGCTCTAAATAATAACCGTCTTCGTAACCTTTAACGGTCACTTTGTTTCCACCAGTAAGTATTTTACCACCATAGGTTTCAGCTTTTTCTATATATGAGAATACTTTTTCTAAATGTGGTTTAGACACCAACGCTCCTACGTTTGTATCTTTACTTGAAGGATGACCAACATTAAGTTGAGAAACTTTATTTACAAAATCTTTTTTAAATGTCTCGTAAATAGAAGCTTCAACAAAAATGCGACTTCCACATAAACAAATCTGACCTTGATTGGCAAAGCTAGATCTAACTGTTGTCTCCAGCATCTTATCATAATCACAATCTGCAAATATGAGGTTTGGGTTTTTACCACCTAACTCTAAAGACAATTTCTTAAACATTGGCGCTGCTGTACGTGCAATATGTTCTCCAGTTGCAGTACCGCCAGTAAAACTAATAGCTTTTACTTTAGGATGCTCTATAATGGCTTGTCCTGTTGTAGTACCTAAACCATGTACTATGTTAAGTACGCCCTTTGGTAATCCTGCATTATGACATATGTTAGATAACAAATAAGCTGTCATTGGTGTAACCTCACTAGGTTTTGCCACCACACAATTACCAGATACTAATGCTGGTGCTATTTTCCACGTAAATAAATATAATGGTAGGTTCCAAGGCGAGATACAACCTACTACACCAAGTGGTTTTCTTAAGGTATAATTTACAGCATTTAAACCAACACTCTCGTGCGCATTGGTAGAAAACTGTGTAATTGCCTGACTAAAAAATTTAAAATTACTTGCTGCTCTAGGAATGTCTACAGCTCTTGCCAAAGATTCTGGTTTGCCATTATCTTTAGCTTCTGCAATAACTAAAATTTCTAAATTCTCTAAGATGCTTTCAGAAATACGTTGTAAAATTGAGCTACGTTCTTCAATAGTTGTTTTAGACCAATTGGGAAAGGCGTTTTCTGCAGCTTTCACCGCTAAGGCAATATCACGCTCATCACTATTCGGAATCTTAGAATAGACCTTACCAGAAGATGGCTCATAATTATCCAACCATTCTTGAGATTGAGGCTCTAGGAATTCTCCATTTATGTAATTTAAAATATTCTGCACAATCGGTTAGTTTATTAGTAATTTCTCAAAAATACAATGTTTTACAATCACATAATTAATGATTTCTAAGTTTTAGAAAAAATGACATATAAACTTCTTGTTTTAAATGCAAAAGGCTCATAAATTATGTATTATAGCTTAAAATTTTATTATTGTGAACGTACTTAAGTTTGGAGGCACATCTGTTGCCAATGCAGAGAATATTACCAAAGTTATTAATATCTTAAAATCTGAGGCAAAAGACACCCAACTTCTTGCTGTTGTATCTGCTTTAGGCGGTATTACAGATGTACTATTAGAAGCTGGTGAGCTTGCTAATGCTAAAGATGAGGCTTACCTAACTACATTTGATGCTATAAAAGCAAGGCACCTTGAAACTGTAGAAGCTCTTTTCCCAGAACATATTAAGGAAGACATTATTAATGAGGTGAGTGCTATCTTAGAGCGCTTAAAAGATATTCTTCAAGGAATTTATCTAATTAATGAGTTTTCGTTTAAAACAAGAGATAAAGTGTTGTCTTTTGGTGAGTTGTTATCTTCCTATATTATTTCTGAAGCTTTAAAACTACATGTTAAAGATGCGCAACTTAAAGACTCTAGAGAGCTTATCGCTACAGACTCTTATTTTACCAAAGCCAATATAAAAGAAGAGTTGACCAACCAAAACATCACATCGTATTTTAAGTCATCTAAAGCTTCTGTAACAGTATTACCTGGTTTTATATCAAGAAATGAAATTGGCGAAACAACCACGTTAGGTCGTGGTGGTTCAGATTATACAGCTGCTATATTAGCTTCTGCTCTCAATGCTTCTCAATTAGAAATTTGGACAGACGTTAGCGGTATGTATACAGCACACCCTAAATTGGTTAAGCAAGCCTTTCCTATAGCTCAAATTTCATATCAAGAGGCTATGGAGTTGTCTCATTTTGGCGCTAAAGTGTTGTATCCTCCAACCATACAACCTGTGTTAGACAAAAACATTCCTATATTAATTAAGAATACATTTTTCCCAGAAGATAAAGGTACACGCATCGTACCAACTGTAAGTGAAGACAATCCAATTAAAGGTATTAGCCATTTAGAGCAAATAGCCTTACTAACACTAGAGGGCAATGGTATGGTTGGCGTACCTGGTTATTCCAGACGCTTGTTTGAAGCCTTGTCTTTAAATGGAATTAATGTTGCCCTTATTACACAAGCCTCTTCAGAACACTCTATATGTGTAGGTATTTTAGATAGTGATGTGACTAAGGCTGTTGAAGCTCTTCATTTAGAATTTGAGTATGATATTGACAAACATAAAATTAATCCTGTAAAAGTTGAGGAGAGTTTAGCTATAGTAGCACTCATTGGTGATCAAATGAAATCTCACCAAGGTATAAGTGGCAGAATGTTTAGTGCTTTGGGAGAAAACAATGTAAATATAAGAGCCATTGCCCAAGGTGCATCAGAACGTAATATATCTGCTGTAATTGCCAAAAAAGATGTGAGTAAAGCTTTAAACATTTTACATAACAGGTTTTTTGAAGAGCAAGTAAAAACGCTAAACTTATTTATAATGGGCGTTGGAAATGTTGGACATCGCCTCATAGAGCAAATTGCCAAACAACAACAACACCTTATGGATACGTTATTGATTGACATAAAGGTAATAGGCTTGGCAAACTCAAAACAAATGTATTTTAATGAATTGGGAGTCGATTTATCACATTGGAAAAAAGCCTTAAAATCTGGAAGGCCTCAAACCTTACAGACCTGGATAGAAAATATTGATGCCTTAAATCTAAGAAATAGCATCTTCCTAGACATTACAGCCAACCAAAGCGTAGCAGAAAGCTATGCAGAATATCTTAAGCGTAGTATTGCCATTGTAGCCTGTAACAAGATTGCATGTTCATCAAATTACAGCAATTACAAAGAGCTAAAACGTTTATCTAAAAAATACAATGCTCCATTTTTATTTGAAACAAATGTAGGCGCAGGATTACCCGTAATTAACACCTTAAATAATTTGGTGAATTCAGGTGATAAAGTAACCTCAATAAAAGCGGTATTAAGCGGAAGCTTAAATTTTATCTTCAATAATTTTAATGATGCCATAAGCTTTCACGATGTTGTGAAACAAGCACAAGCAGAAGGTTACACAGAACCAGATCCTAGAATAGATTTAAGCGGTGTAGATGTAGCTAGAAAAATCTTAATTCTCTTGCGAGAAAGTGGATTACAAATGGATATTGAAGATATTGAGAATAACATGTTTTTACCACAAGCCTCAATGGATGCAGAAAGTGTAGACGCTTTTTATGAAACTTTAAAAACACACAACAACCATTTTAATCACCTTTTAGCTGAAGCAACTGCAAAAGATTGTAAGCTAAAATATGTAGCAGAATTTAATAATGGCAGCGCTAAAGTTGGCTTGCAACACATCCCAAAAGGGCATCCTCTTTATAACTTAGAAGGCAAGGACAACATTGTCATTTTTAATTCAGAGCGTTACATAGATCAACCATTACTCATAAAAGGTGCTGGTGCTGGTGCAGAAGTGACGGCATCTGGCCTATTTGGAGATGTGATAAGTTTAGCGAGATCTTAGGGAAATTAATAGGGAAGAATTAAAATTTAAATACCCTTTATGTGTGTGACTTTAATTGATTTCTAGAGCACAAAAAACAGTATTAAGAAGTCAAGTTAATTGAATATGAAAAACCAGATAAAAATTTTCTGTCCAGCAACGGTCGCCAATGTGTCTTGTGGTTTCGACGCCTTAGGCTTTGCTTTAGAAGCAGTTGGTGATGTCATGACGTTTACCAAAACTGAAACTAAAGCTATTCGAATCACTAAGATTAATGTAGATTCTTTACCAAAGGAGACCGATAAAAATTGCGCAAGTGCTGTGGCTAAAATTATGTTAGAAGATGCTAAGGCAAATTTTGGCGTAGATATAGAAATTCACAAAGGCTATAAATCTGGCAGTGGTTTAGGTAGTAGTGCTAGCAGTTCTGCTGGCGCAGCGTTTGCTATCAACTATTTTCTAAACAATTATTTTACAGAACAGCAATGCCTAAAGTATGCTATGTATGGTGAACAGGTGGCTTGCGGATCTCCAATAGCAGATAATGTTTCAGCGTGTTTGTTAGGCGGTTTTGTACTTATAAGATCTTATGAACCTCTAGATGTAAGACAGCTTCCAGTTCCAAATGACTTAATGGTGAGTGTAATACATCCTCAAATTGAAATAAAAACACAAGATGCTAGAGATATTTTACCTAAAGACATTCCTATAACTAATGCAATTACACAATGGGCAAATGTTGGCGGACTTATAAGTGGTTTATATGAAAACGACTATGATCTTATTGGCAAATCTTTAGTTGATGTTGTTGCAGAACCTTACCGTAAAACGCTTATTCCTAATTTTGATACTGTAAAAGAACATGCGTTAAATTCTGGTGCTTTAGGTGTTGGCATTTCTGGGTCTGGACCTTCTATTTTTGCACTGAGTAAAGGCCTTACAACTGCTAAAGCTGTTGCTGAAGCGATGACAAATGTTTATAAAACTACAGATATTGAATACAAGACATACGTATCAAAAATTAATTTGAAAGGCGTGCATTTGATAGATTAATGCTTGTCTTTCTGAATTTGATTTAAATCTGATTCATTAAAATTTTCGTGTTAAAGCACGGAATACTAAAGAAGTTTCCGCATAAAAACGGAATAACAATTACACAGTTTATGACCTATTATAGTTTAAACGGAAAAGCAAAACAAGTAAACTTTGAAACTGCAGTACGTAAAGGCTTGGCAGAAGATAAAGGCTTGTATTTTCCTGATCATATTTCAGCATTACCAAAATCATTTTATGATGCCATTGAAAATTTATCACCTACCGAAATCGGTTATCAGGTTATCAAACAATTTGTAGGAGATGAAATTCCAGAAAGCCATTTAAAAATTATAATTTCTGAAACATTAGATTTTAAATTTCCTGTTGTATCTGTTGAAGAAAATGTAGGATCACTAGAGTTGTATCACGGTCCTACTTTAGCATTTAAAGATGTGGGTGCTCGCTTTATGGCACGTTGCTTAGGGTATTTTAACACCTCTCAAAAAAATACAGAAAAAGTAACCGTACTTGTTGCCACTTCTGGAGATACAGGCGGCGCAGTTGCTAATGGCTTTTATAATGTTGAAGGTGTAAATGTTGTTATACTCTACCCTAGCGGAAAAGTGAGCCATATACAAGAGCAGCAACTTACAACCTTGGGAGGAAATATTGAAGCTATTGAAGTTAATGGCACGTTTGACGATTGCCAAGCAATGGTGAAGAAAGCATTTTTAGATAAAGACTTTAAGGGGAAACGCAACTTAACCTCAGCAAACTCAATAAATGTGGCGCGTTGGTTACCGCAAATGTTCTATTTCTTTTTGGCATATAAACAATTAAAGTCTCTGGATAAGAAGCTTGTATTTTCGGTACCAAGTGGTAATTACGGAAATATCTGTGCTGGAATGATGGCGCAAAAACTGGGTTTACAGATATCCCATTTTGTCGCTGGAACCAACGAGAATGACATAGTTCCAGAATATTTAAAGACAGGAATCTATACCGCAAAACCATCTGTAGCGACGATTAGTAATGCCATGGATGTTGGTGACCCAAGTAATTTTATCCGCATTCAAAAAATTCACGATAATGATGATACGACCTTAAAACAACATCTTTCAGCGTATCGTTATAGTGATACTGAAACTGAAGATACTATGATTCAGCTATATAAAACACATAATTACATAACAGATCCTCACGGTGCAATTGGATATTTGGCGTTGAAAAAATATCAAGAATCAAATCCTGATACCTATGGTGTATTTCTAGAAACCGCGCATCCTTGTAAGTTTTTAGATGTGATACCGAAGTCAATAGTTGATGCTGTTAATATTCCGCAGAGTATTAAAGCGATTATGGATAAAGAGAAAAAATCTACATTATTAACTACGTATACTGAGTTAAAGGAGTATCTCTTAAAGTAATTATAAGATTTAATCCAAACATATTACTTTACTGTATTTACTATGCTTTCGGCTTATATGCCATTGCTTTAATCTCTACCACTAAATGAGGATGTGGTAATTGGTGTACAGCAACTGTAGTTCTTGTTGGTCCAGTTTCTGAGTTAAAATACTCTGCATACACTTCATTGTAACCACCAAAATCATTCATATTTACTAAAAATGTGGTAACATCTACAACGTCTTCCATTGTTGCACCTTCAATAGCTAAATAGTCTTTAATGTTTTCTAAAACTGCTTTAGTTTGTTCTCTTATATCTAAATGCATTGTGCCCATACCATCTTTTTGATGCACACCTGCAAAGGTATTATCGGGTAAACGACTACTCGTGCCGGAAATAAATATAAAATCACCTACACGTTTTACGTGAGGATATGCACCTCTTGGTTTTGCTTTGCCATCTACTAAAGTTGATTTGTTTGCCATAATATTTTGTTTTTTCACAGAGATCAATTCGAGTGGTTTAATGTGAATTCGAGAACATATAAATCGTATAGGAATCCTTTGATGTTGTATTCACTATAGTAATTTCCCGATCATTTAAAATGACTCAATATGATACTGATTTATGTTTTTATAAATTTCCAATCACCTCATCATCGTGCAAGATGTCTTGGGTTTCTTTATTTACGATATTAAGTTTTTCTTTTAAGGGTAATGTATCTGGTAATTTACCATCATCTAACAAATTGAGTATTGCTTTATCTTGTGCTCTTCCTCTCATCTTTGCTTCCTTATATCCTATATCTTCTTTAAAAGTAACCAAACTGTATTTAGAGTGATAGTCTTCGGGGAATTCTGCTTCAAAAGCCATTTCTAGTTTTCGTTTTTGCTGAAATAAGTCACTAGCTGTATGCTCTTTCATTTCGTGAAAATTATCAACTGCAAGATTGGCAATTGCATCTGTATCTGGTTTTCTAGCAGCTTCATAGGCTTTAAAAATAGCTTCCCAAGATTCTCCTTCATGAGCATCTAAAATATCATCAAAAACCGCAACATCTTCAAAAGAAGCATTCATACCTTGACCATAAAACGGAACTATAGCATGTGCTGCATCTCCTAAAATTAAGTTCTTACCATAGCAATGCCAAGGTGAACATTTAATAGTACCTAAAGGACCTGTTGGGTTTTCGAAAAATTCTTCAGCTAAATTTGGTATGAGCTCCAAAACATCTGGGAATTCTTTCTCAAAATATTCGGTTACCATTTCTGGAGTTGTCAATGTATCAAAACAATAATCTGAATCTGAATATGGTAAAAATAACGTCACCGTAAAACTACCGTCTAGATTTGGTAATGCAATAAGCATGTCTTCGCCTCTTGGCCATATATGGAGTGCATTCTTAAATGTTCTGTAGCCATTATTTTCTGCTGGTGGTATAGACAATTCTTTATAGCCGTGCGTTAAATAGTCTTGAGAAAAGCTAAAGAGAAAGTTTTTATTTAAAAACATACTTTTTCTCACAGAAGAGCCTGCACCATCTGCACCCAAGATAACATCTGCAGAGAATGTAGTTTGTTCTTTAGTTGTGTAATCTTCAAACGTAGCTTTTGCTTCTTCTAAATTTACATTTTTACAAGCTAGATTATATTTAATATTAATATTATCCATCTTGTCACAGGCGTCTAAAAGCATTGCATTTAAATCTGTTCTGGAAATAGAATTTATATATTCATTGTCTCGACCACTGTAGTTAGACATAAATGGTTCTGCGCCCAAATTATGAATCATCCTTCCGTGCATTGGTATGCAAAGTTTTTTCACCTCTTCTTCTAGGCCAACACGTTTTATACCTTTCATACCTCTATCACTAAAAGCTAGGTTAATACTACGTCCCGCATCTTGGTGCACTTCACGTAAATCTGGTCGTTTTTCTATAAGTTGTACTTGGTAGCCACGTTGTGCCATACGTAATGCCAAAAGGCTTCCGCATAGTCCTGCTCCAATAATTAATATTGAGGATTGTGTGTTATTAGAGTTCAATAGTATTGGTTTGAAAGTTTAGATACAGTTCTGAAACACAAAACTTAGGTAGTGTAACTTTTGTGATTGTCTAAAATTACGGAATAATAAAAGATTTAGGAACTACTCTTTATGCTTTGTGTCTATAGTAATAGTAACAGGACCATCATTTAGCAACTCTACTTTCATATCGGCTCCAAAAATACCTGTACCAACAGGTTTACCTAAATCTGTTTCCAATTGTTTTACAAAGGCTTCATATAATGGAATGGCTTGTTCTGGCTTAGCTGAGTTTAAGAAACTTGGTCTGTTTCCTTTTTTGGTTGAAGCAAATAAGGTGAATTGTGATACTACAATAGCATTACCATTTATAGCTTTTAAAGACAAGTTCATATTACCATCTTCATCACTAAAAATACGAAGGTTTGCTATTTTATTACTTAGCCAAGTAATATCTTCTGAAGTGTCATTTACACCAACACCTAACAGAATTAATAATCCTTGATTAATTTCAGCATTTATAGAACCATTTATTGTTACTGATGCCTTTGTTACACGTTGTATAACTGCTCTCATAGTAAAAAATTATTTCTCGTAAATATCTTTACGGTAGTGTTCTTCTTCACCTTCAAGAATCTGTAAATAGCTTTTGTACCTACTCCACGCTATCTTGCCATCTTCTAAGGCATCTTTTACAGCACATTTTGGCTCATTAATGTGTAAACAGTTATTGAATTTACATCCTGATTTAAGCTCGAAAAACTCTGGAAAGTAATTTGCAAGTTCTTCTTTGTCTATATCTACCACACCAAAACCTTTAATTCCTGGTGTATCTATTATACGGGCATCGAAAGATAAATCGAACATTTCTGCAAATGTGGTAGTATGTTGACCTTGTGAATGGCTTTCACTAATCTTGGTGGTTTTAAGGTTAAGATTTTCTTCAATAGCATTTACCAAAGTACTTTTACCAACGCCACTATGACCAGAAAACATACTAGTTTTTTCTGTCATCACTTCTTTAACCTCATCTATATTTAAACCTGTTTTAGCAGAAATCTCTATACACCTATAACCAATAGTTTCATAAAGGTGCATAAGGTACTTAACCTCGCCATATTCTTCTTCGGAGTAAGTATCTATCTTATTAAAAAGGAGAATAGCATTTATATGATAAGCTTCGGCTGTTACCAAAAACCGATCTATAAATGTGGTAAATGTAGGCGGATTATTAAGAGTAACTAAAAGAAAGGCGATGTCTACGTTAGATGCTATGATGTGTGTTTGCTTAGAGAGATTTACAGATTTTCTTACTATATAATTCTCGCGCTCCTCAATATCTTTTATAACACCAATAGTATCATCGCCTTTAGTTTCAACATCAAACTTTACGTGATCACCCACAGAAACCGGATTGGTACTTTTAATACCTTGAATTCGGAATTTACCTTTAATACGGCATTCGTAAAACGTACCGTTTTCTGCCTTAACGGTGTACCAACTTCCTGTCGATTTGTATACTGTTCCTTTCAAATTAATTATTAATCACCTTTTTTTGGTGGTTTATAGATTCTTGATGTATGCCTTTAAATACTTTTAAGATAAACTCTTCACTTAAATGTTGTTCTTCTCCCATTAAAATCATTTTCCCTAAGATTTCATTCCAACGTTTGGTTTGTAAAATTGCAACGTTGTTTTCTTTCTTTAGGTGTCCTATATCATCTGCAACGCGCATTCGTTTTCCTAAATGCTCGATAATTTGATGATCTATAATATCTATTTTAGACCTTAAGGTATTAATCTTATTTCTAAATTCTGCTTCTTGACCTTCTTCTTTACGTATACGTAAATCAACCGTCATTTGTTTTAAAGCATCTGGTGTAATTTGCTGTGCAGCATCACTCCAAGCTTCATCTGGTGTATGGTGAGTTTCAACCATAAACCCATCATAATTTAAATCTAATGCTGTTTGGCAAAGATCGAAAATTATATCACGACGACCTGCAATATGAGATGGATCTAATATTAATGGTAAATCTGGAAAACGCTGTTGCAAATCAATTGGTATTTGCCATTCAGGATTATTACGGTAGCGTGTTTTCTCATATGTAGAAAAACCTCTGTGTATCACACCTAGATTTTTTACGTCTGCTGTATAAAAACGCTCTACGGCACCTAGCCATAATGCTAAATCTGGATTTACAGGATTCTTAATTAATACCGTTTTATCTGTTCCTTTTAACGCATCTGCAATTTCTTGTACAATAAAAGGAGATACTGTTGTACGAGCACCTATCCACAATATATCAATATCGTGTTTTAGAGCTAAATCTACATGGTTTGCATTTGCAACCTCTGTAGTAGTTAGCATTCCTGTTTCTTCTTTAGCGCGTTGCAACCACTTTAATCCTAATGCGCCTACGCCCTCAAAATTTCCTGGTCGAGTACGAGGTTTCCATATACCTGCACGTAGTACAGTTGCATCACTATCTTTTAATTGGTGTGCTATATTTAAGACTTGATCCTCTGTTTCTGCACTACAAGGTCCTGCAATAACCAAAGGATGATCTAATCCAAAGGCGTCTAACCAATTACGTAATTCTTTTTTATTTTCCATAAGGTTTATTTCACTGTCAATTATTGTAAATAGGATTGGTATTTACCTAAATGACTACTTGATGTTTTATTCGGTTAATAGATTCTTTTATGTGTTCTTTGGTGACACATAGAGAAAATCTTATAAAACCTTCTCCTTGAGAACCAAATATGGTTCCTGGTGCCACAAAAATATGATGTTTTTGAAGTAAATGATCAATAAAAGCTTCAGAAGTTTCACCTTTTGGCAATTTTGCCCAGACAAACATTCCTGCTTTTGAGGCTATAACCTCACAATTTAATAGATCAACTAATTTTAATAGTAGTTGTTTACGTTCTGCATACACGTTATTTAAGGATGTAAACCAAGAATGATTAGTACGTAATGCTTGTACAACTCCCATTTGCAATGGCAGAAACATACCGCTATCCATTTGTGTTTTCACCTTCATAACATGATTTATATACTCACTAGATCCAGACAACATTCCTACACGCCATCCTGCCATATTAAAACTCTTACTTAAAGAATTTAACTCCAATGCAACCTCTTTTGCTCCTTGAACTGACAATATACTTAAGGGTTCATTATTTAAAATATGACTGTATGGATTGTCATTCACCACTAAAATATCATGCGTCTTAGCAAAAGCAATAAGTTTTTTAAATACCGTTTTAGTTGCCAAAGCGCCAGTAGGCATGTGTGGATAATTAAGCCACATTAATTTTACCTTGGTTAAATCTGTCTTTTCTAAAGCTTCAAAATCTGGCAAGTAATTATTTGCTTCTTCTAAGGTGTAAAATATAGGGTCTGCTCCTACTAATTTAGATACAGATGTATACGTTGGGTATCCAGGATTAGGAACTAAAACTTGATCTCCAGGATTTAAAAATGCCAAAGAGATATGTGTGATACCTTCCTTACTTCCCATTAAAGGTTGTATTTCTGAATCTGGCTGCAGATTTACATTAAAATATGTTGCATAATATTGTGCCATTGCTTCTCGCAACTGTGGCAAGCCTTTATAAGATTGGTATTGGTGTGCATTGGGCTCAAAAAGTGTACGCTGCAATTCTTTAAAAGCTGCTTGTGGTGGTGCGCCATCTGGACTGCCTATACCCATATTTATTACAGGTTTTCCTGCAGCTACCATAGCTCTTACCTCACGTAACTTTGTAGCAAAGTAGTATTCTTTTATATGTTGTAACCTGTTTGCTGGCTTCATAATTTCTTTAATTATGCTTCTAATTTATTCTTGTATTCGCCTAAGATTTTCACATCTTCAATCATTACCCCTAATACCTCTATAGCCTTATCGTAGTTTTCTACATTTTCAAAAGTTACATCAACAAATATGGCGTAACTCCAAGGTTGATCTATAATGGGTATACTCTGTATTTTTGTGAGATTTAATTGGCAATCACTCAACACGTTTAAAGCTGTTGCTAAACTTCCTTTTTGATGACCAACTACCAACTTTAAAGACGCTTTATTAATAGTGTCCTTACGTTTGGCTTTATTAGCTTCTAAAATTAAAAATCGAGTCTGATTGGTTTTAACGGTATGAATATCTTTTGCTAAAATGTCTAAATCATACAAGTTGGCAGCAATAGGACTTGCTACTGCGGCAATACCTTTTAATTGACCTTTAGAAATTCTTTTAGCAACCTCTGCCGTATCATTATCTTCTACTAATTTAATATGCGGATAGTCTTTAAAAAAGGCCTTGCATTGTAACAATGCTATAGGATGAGATGCCACTTCATTAATATCGCTTAGAGTTTGTCCATTAAGTGCCATTACATTCATACTTATGTTTATATAGCTTTCTCCTATAATATTTAAGTTATGAGCATCAATTAAACTATAGTTTGGTAAAATGGTTCCTGCTATTGAGTTTCCTATTGCCATTACAGCATAATCTGACTTTCCATTTAATATAGATGACACTAATGTATCAAAAGACAAACACTCATCATATTGGTATGTATCTCCAAAATAATGTTGGGCAACCTGATGGTGAAAAGAGCCTTTTATGCCTTGTATAGCAATTGTATTTGTCATTATTTAAAATTTTCAGTTTTCAGTTTTAAGCAAAAAAAATTCCCGACTCATATGAATCGGGAATTGTATTATATATATACATAGATTTATCCCGATATCATTTCAGAAAGAAAAAATACCAGAAATAAAATGCTGTATGTAATGTCTTGTTGCTCATTATGAATGCTAAAGTATCATTATTATTTTACGAAACAAATAATTACAGCAATTAATCTGTAATAATTTTCGTTACAACGTTTGAGTTGAATATTTTTGTTATTCACACAAGACTAAACTTTACTTAAATCCTTATATATGTCTATACAGATTTCTAACCTCACAAAGCTTTATGGAACTCAACAAGCTTTAAACTCTGTTTCTTTTTCTGTTGACAAAGGTGAAATAGTTGGATTTTTAGGACCAAATGGTGCAGGGAAATCGACATTAATGAAAATCTTGACTGGCTATCTTCCAGCTACTGAAGGCTCTGCAAAAGTATGCGATTTTGAAGTTAGCGAACATAAATTAGAAGTACAGAAACGTATTGGGTATTTACCAGAACACAACCCACTATATCTAGATATGTATGTGAGAGAATACCTTAGCTTTTGTGCTAAAGTGAATACTGTTGATACAAATACTATTGAATCTGTTATTACCGAGACTGGTCTATTACCGGAAGCCAACAAAAAAATAGGTGCACTCTCTAAAGGATACAGGCAACGTGTGGGTTTGGCCAGTGCATTATTACACAATCCTGATGTACTTATATTGGATGAACCAACAACCGGTTTAGACCCTAACCAACTTGTAGATATAAGACAACTTATTAAAACTTCTGGGGTTGATAAAACCGTGTTTTTATCAACGCATATTATGCAAGAGGTTGAGGCTATTTGTGATCGTGTTATTATAATTAACAATGGTGAAATTGTAGCAGACGAATCTTTATCTGATTTACGTAAAAACCAAAAACAAATTATTGAGGTAGAGTTTGATTATCGCGTAGAGACTGTTGCCATAGAGCGTATGCCAAATCTTACAAGTGCAAAAAACACCATAGGCTTTGTATACGAGTTAGAGTTTGATACCACAGAAGATATGAGACCTTCCGTTTTTGATTTTGCACATGATAATGGTTTAAAAACTCTTCAGCTTAATCAGAAAAATAAGAATTTAGAAGATTTATTTAGAGAACTCACCTCTAAACAACCAGCTTAAGGCTTATACTTAATTGGTAAGTGCACTACTTTTTTAGTGTCAAAAAACTCGTCTTTAAAAAAGTCTGTTAACTCGTAAATAGTAGCCTTAGGAAAATTTTGAAGCTCTTCAGATAAATCGCCTCCTTTAAGATAAAGAATACCATTTTTAAGTTCGTGGTTACTTTTCTTGGCAACCTTACCTTTTATCCAATGTGTAAAGGTTTCCATATGAGCAACAGCACGACTTACAATAAAATCATAGGCATCATTTATTTCCTCTACTCTGCTGTGACTTGTTTTTACATTGGTTAACCCAAGACCTTCAACAACCTCATCTACAACTTTTATTTTTTTACCTATACTATCAACCAAATGAAATTGCACTTCTGGAAAAAGTATTGCAAGAGGAACACCAGGAAAACCACCACCAGTTCCTACATCCATAACCTTTGCACCATCTTTAAAAGACATCACTTTTGCTATCCCTAAAGAATGTAAGACGTGACGAGAATAAATCTCATCTATATCTTTACGGGACACGACGTTTATTTTCTGATTCCAATCCTTATATAGGTCACCTATTTTAGAGAATTGCTCTAACTGTAACTCTGTTAAATCTGGAAAATGTTGAATGATCTCTTTCAATGGTCTAAAATTTTATGCAAAAGTAATGAAATCATTGCTTGAAGGTTATGAATTTTTAGAGATGATTACCTTTAACACCTAAAAGTTCTTTCTACCTAAAAACAGTATCTTTAGGTGTAATAATATATAACTACACATTTACAATTTTAAATGAAGTTACTAGACAGACAAGATGTATTCAAACAGTATAAAATATTAGCGTCTCATATACACGGTATTCAACAGTCATTTTATGATGAAGATGAGGAAGAAAGTTACACTTCAAAATTTGATGCTATATCACTAACTGTAAAAGATTACAATACACATAATTTTTGCGTGAGAGTAGCAAGTAATCAAAAAGCGTTACATCCTTTAAAAATTTCAGATAAGTTGAAAGCTTTATTTACTGAAATTGATTGCGAAGCATTAATACTTATACCGTTTATAAAATTAGATTTTTTCTCTAGTAAAAATTCTACCTACGCCGATATTGCTGAAGCTTATAAGAATTTGGCAACACATATTCCTACAAAAACCCATACTGAAGCTCTTGAAGTTTCTCTTACAGATTTAAATGAGTTTGTACATATAATCTATACGCTTGCTACAGAAGATCTAAATTTTCCTGAATTTACCGTGTGGTTTGATAAACAACAACGCTTTGCTTTTTTTATCTGTAGATATGGAAATTTACATATAACAGATTATACAGATGGCACTTTAGTTACAGAATCTCTTTTTCTTAAACACGATTTTAAATTAGATGATTATCAACAATTTGAATAAGTAAAATGTGTAATATTAATTATAGTAATAAGGTTTCAAAACAGCATAAAATAGCTTTAAACTAATGGCTTATCGCAACATTCTACTTAATGCACTGTAATTAAGACACATATACTTAGACTAAGTGTACTAATTCCCTAAGATTACATACATAATTATTTTTTTATTTTAATTACTACAAAATGATTAGTTGAAGTTTACGTTAATAATTAAGCAAGCTAAACTCGACTAAGTCTTTATTTCTTACTTTTGTAAATCATACAAAATTATGCAACAACAACCTCTACGTTTCTCAAGAGTAGATTCTAAAAAATTTTTTAGAACCCTTAACAAGCGCGTTAATAATTACTTTAGGGAAAATGATATTAAACGTACCGGTAACTGGCAATTACACCTTAAGACCATTGTCATGTTCACGCTATTTTTAGCACCATATTTTTTAATCCTAACACTTAATATTGGCTTTCTTTGGAAGATTCTTTTAAGTATTGTCATGGGTGTTGGTATGGCTGGAATAGGAATGAATGTTATGCACGATGGTAATCACGGTTCTTACTCCAAGAAATCTTGGGTAAATAAAGTTATGGGTGGCACCATTTACTTTTTAGCTGGTAATGTTTACAATTGGCAGGTACAACATAATGTTTTACACCACACCTATACTAATGTACATGGACACGATGAAGACTTAGATGCCGGACGTGTTATAAGATTTTCTGAACACGCAAAATGGCGTAAGTTTCATAAATTTCAGCATTATTACTCAATCTTTCTTTATGGACTGTTAACATTTAATTGGGCTATTACTACAGACTTCAAACAATCTAGACGTTACTTAGCTCAAAAATTATCATATGGAAAGCTGCCTAGTCCATTAAAACAATGGAGTACCATAGCTATTACAAAGCTAATCTATGTGACATTGTGGATTGTAATCCCAATACTGTTTAGCAACCTTGCTTGGTGGCAGGTTCTTATCGGCTTTTTTGTAATGCATTATACAGCAGGTCTTATTTTAAGTGTTGTTTTTCAATTAGCACATATTGTAGATCATACAGAAATGCCATTACCAGATAAAGACGGTAATATGAAAAATACGTGGGCAATTCATCAATTAATGACCACTACTAACTTTTCAACAAAAAATAAAATAGTAAACTGGTTTACAGGTGGTTTAAACCATCAGGTAGAACACCATATATTTCCAAATATTAGTCATATACATTATACTAAGATTTCAGAAATAGTAAGAAATACAGCAAAGGAATTTAACCTTCCTTATCACGAATACGAAACAACTAGAAGCGCAATAAAAGCTCATTTCCTGCACTTAAAGCAAATGGGCGCTAAACCAACAATAGCGGCATAATGTCACAAACAACAACTACTCAACTTTCAGAACGTATTAACAGCATGCAAACCTCTCAAACATTGGCTATGGCAGCCAAGGCTAGAGAGTTACGAGCAGAAGGTAAAGATATTATAGGATTAAGTTTGGGAGAGCCAGACTTTAATACACCAGATTTTGTAAAAGATGCTGCAAAACAAGCCATAGATGATAATTATAACGGTTACACACCTGTTGATGGTTATGTTGAACTTAAAGATGCAGTAATTACAAAGTTTAAAAGAGACAATACTCTTACTTATAATCGCAATCAAATTGTAGTGTCTACTGGAGCCAAACAATCTTTAGCTAATGTTGCTATGGTATTGCTAGACAAAGGAGATGAAGTTATTTTACCTTGTCCTTATTGGGTAAGCTATGCTGAAATTGTAAAACTTGGTGAAGGTGTTCCTGTTGAAGTAGCAACTTCTATTGAAACAGATTTTAAGATGACAGCAGAGCAGTTACGTGCTGCCATTACTCCTAAAACTAAAATGATTTGGTTTAGTTCTCCTTGTAATCCAAGTGGTATGCTTTATAGCAAGGAAGAGTTAAGAGCCTTAGCAGATGTATTAGTAGACTACCCTAATATTATCGTGGTGAGCGATGAAATTTACGAGCACATAAATTTTGTTGGAGAACATTTTTCAATGGCACAATTTGAGGATATGTATGACCGTACCGTAGTAGTAAATGGTGTCTCAAAAGCTTTTGCTATGACAGGTTGGAGAATAGGTTATATTGGAGCTCCAGAGTATATTGCTCGTGCATGTAATAAGATGCAAGGTCAAATTACTAGTGGCGCTAACTGTATAGCGCAACGTGCAGTAATTACGGCATTAGAAGCTCCTGTGAGCAATATTCAATTTATGATTGATGAGTTTAAAGAGCGTCGTCAACTTATTTTAGGGTTATTAAATAACATAGAAGGCTTTGAAACAACAGAGCCACAAGGTGCTTTTTATGTATTCCCTAATGTTTCTTCTTTCTTTGGTAAGACGTTAAAAGGTCATAAGATTGAAAATGCTACAGATTTCTCTATGTTTTTATTAGAAGAAGCTTTAGTTGCTACTGTTACTGGTGATGCTTTTGGTAATCCAGACTGTATTAGAATTTCTTATGCTGCAAGCCAAGAGCAAATTAAAGAAGCTTTACAGCGCATAAAAGATGTTGTTTCTTAATATGAGAATAGGAATTATAACTCTTATAATTTGTCTTGTTTCTCAAGTTACTTTTGCTCAAGAATTTTTTGAAGGACAAATTGATTACAAGAATACCTTTATCTCATTACACGATAATATCGATACAGCGATGCTAGCCAAAGAGCTTGGTGATTCTTGTACTGCCTACATTAAACCAGATAAGTATGCATTAATATATAATGCAAAAGGCTCTTCGGGATGGATGAAGGTGATAGTAAACCTTAATGAAGGCTTTTCTTATACAGAATATCAAAATAATGATACCATCACTAAGGAAGACATATCTGTAGTTAAAGAAAAATTATTGATTTTCGAAAGAGACTTAGAGCCTAAAAAAGATATTTTAGGTGAAGAGTGCTCATCTATCACGATGAGTTATGAACCTTTAAATTCAGAAGAATTTTATACTTCAATTACTGGCACTTACCATTATAACCCGAAGTATTCTCTTGATACTGAACTTTACAAAAATAACAAAAGTGGTTTTTGGAATTTGTATGTTAACGAAGCTAAAGCCATTAGTTTAAGAAATGAGATTGAATTTTCTCCTTATTTCAAATCAATTCAAGAAGCTGTTTCTATAGTACAACAACCAATTGATGAGTCTCACTTTATTGTAAATACAGATAAAACAATTACGTTAAAAGAGTAATTTTTTTATTTCTAATTCAAGTTTATCTAAAGTATACGTTCTAGACCAAGCAGATGCTAAATGGGACATATTTTTTAAATGCTTGGTATTTTCAACAATTGATTCTAGCTTAAAGTTAGAATCAATTATGAAACCACGTTTACCATAATCTAACATCCAAGGCACACAAGATACTGGTGTCGTAATAGGTATACAACCCCAAAACATGGCTTCTGCCACAACTTTTGGCCAACCTTCAGATTTACTTGGTAGTATTAAAAAATGTGATGTATTATAGGCACTTTTTATAACTTCTGCTGATTGATTACCTTTTAATATTATGTAATCAGAAAGATGTTTTAGCTTAATATACTTTACAAGAGAATCTCTTTGGTCGCCTTCACCATAAATTTCTAAACTCACTTCTCTTCCACTTTTTACAAGATCCTCAACAAGTTGAATTGCTCTTAAAGGTTGTTTTCCTTTAGAAAGTGTTCCTACAAACATAAAGTTTAGAGTACTAGAATAGTCTCGTTCTTTAATAGGTTCTTTTTCAATCTCGAAATATGTGGCTGTAAAAAATGTCTTTATAGTTTTAGTTTGTTTTGGCCATTCGCCATATACCAATACGTTACAATTTTTTGTTAACGCTGTATTAGACAGTATACGTTTCTGCAGTTTATAGCTCCAAGGCTGTTTTGCATTAGGATTCCAATTTCCCGCATACTTTACAGTTTTAGGTGTATCTGGAAACAAAATTTGTACAAGACACCCTAACAAACCCATATTACCTGGACAACGCAAATGAATATGATCTGCTTGTTTCATTGCTTTATAAATCTTATAAAGAACTTTAGGTAGTATAAAAAGCGTTTTAAAACATGCCAAAATACCTAAAAGCGAAAATGAATCGACTTCTGTTAACTTAATATCATCATGCTTATAGGCTTTAAATATTGAAGAATTATTTTGGGTTTTAGGTGCTACTATTTCAACCTCATTAACATATTTTAACCATAAATTCATTTCCCGAACATAAGGCGCATAAGCAAATACCTCATTGTTTGAGAGATGGTGTTTTGTATGTGTGATGATGCAGAATTTCAAGATAAAATATTAAAGTTGCAGTTGATATGGAGAGGAACCATGATGTGAAATTAAAATTTTAACAAACTTAGTGATTAAGAGTTTGTAGTGAAGTTAGAAATACTCAAAAAAATACTATTCGCTTTTGAATAGATCTGGTATCTAAAAACCCTCTTGCAGATATCATAATCTCAAGAAGTTTACAGCACATATTTTATATACATAAGATATACTTAAGCTATACTTAAGACCCTACTAAGCTATTGAAATAAATACAAGTTATATTTTAGTATTTTACACAAGCATCGCAGGCTATATATAAGACTCCATTTAACCTAACAACGTTTGCTGCATTTACAATTTCGCATTTCAGATTTCTTATTTAAGATGTAGGTTAAAACATAGGAAAATGAAAATTAACGATTGAAAATTAAAATTACAATGATTGAACTTGGCGTGACTGTCTTATAAAGAGCTATGCTAATTCAGGCTTAATGAGCTGAATTTTAATTTTATTTCGGTTTCACAAACAATAATTGCCACCAAGCAACTATACGACCTAAGCTTTCTGTAAGCGCTTTTTTACTTTCATTTGTCGTAAAAACATTGGTTAATCTAATTAATGTTAATAACCAAACAATGGCGTGCCATTTCAATTTAGCGTTTAAACTTGGTTTTGGCCAACGTACTCGCCACACGTACCATCCATTTTTTACGACCATTTTCCCATAATTAAACTGGTTTGGTCGACCTGAAGCATTGTGATGGTGTTCACATTGGGCAGCTGTATTGACATATAGTTTTCCTATACTTGATAGGCGCAAGGTATAATCTGTATCTTCGTATAAACCATAGCCTTCAAAATATTCAGAAAACGGATATTTTTTAAGAATCTCTGTTTTAAAGGATGACACACCACCCATAAGTTGCTCTACTGGATAGGTTTTATGACTTGCCGGTAAAAAACTAACACTTCTACCGTGTGAAAATTCTGGGAGATGCGCAGGTGGTCTATCGGCATCTAATCCTAATCGTTTTCTTAATATAAACCGAGAGCCATCTGGTCTTGCAAAACCGTCGTAGCTAAACTCGTTAATTGGCGTGTTATAATCTTTTGGTATTGGTTTCCATTCAACATCATTCACAATATAACCACCAACACCTAATGCTTGAGGATGTGTTTTATAAGTCTCTATTAATTTCTGAAAATAATCTGGTTTCAGAATGATATCATCATCTAAAAAACAAGCGATTGTTTCAGTATCCTGAAGTTTTGAAATACCAATATTTCGTTGTTTGGTTAAACCGCGTTCAGTTTCAGAAACCTTAAAATATCTTAGGTTTTTAAATGAATTTGCATTCAATATCTCCTCTGTATTTTTATCGAAAGATCCGTCAACAATTATAATATCATTAGGATACAAACTTTGCTCTCTAACCGATTTTAATAAATTTAAAAGTGGTTGTGCTCGCTGATAGGTACAGATGATTAGGGCGAAGTTCATTACTCAGAATATTTATTATAAACATGAACAAAATAAGTATGCCTCCGCAATTTTAATTCCCACAGTTCCCTATTTTTTCTCTGTAAATCTTCAAGTTCTTTAGAGCTTTTAGAATTATGAAATGTTACTAATTGTTCAGCAATTGTTTCTGCTTCATTTTCATTAATAATAAGGCAATGTGTATTCCAATTTATCAAATCTTCTAAAGGCAATTTACAGTCTGTATTTATAAGTACAGGTATTCTTCCTAAAGCTAAAGTTTCATAAAACCGAACTGAAAAATTGCCTCCGCCACGCATACAGAAGGTATAAGTGTTGTCAAATATATTATTGAAAAATTCTTGTGTGGTATCTAATCGCTGTTGCTTTGTTTTTGCACCAGCTCTATACTTTTTTCGAAGAATAAAGTTTGAAGTAATTTTTGATGATTTTGATAAGTGCGATAAATATTTCAATCGTTTATGACCGGCAGCATAATACGGTTGAAAATCTATTACTCTATCAATCAAGCTTTTTCTTAAAATAAAAATGACGTATACTATATATGTACGAATGGAGTGAAGCAGACTATTATTAGCCAAACCAACAAAACCAATATCAGGTTTTTGTTGTTTAGGAATTGTTTCCCAAGATTTACCAGAAAAGTGTTTTAAAGGATCATCTACAAATGATGGCAAAATATGTGTAAACTCATTTAGTTTTGATTTAAAGCCTCCAAGTCTAAACGTTATAACATTCGGCTCCTTTAAGCTATAGCCAATGTCACCACTGCTATAAACCCACAATGGCTTGTGGTTGGATTGTGATAGTTTTATAAAATCATCTAACACGTCTCTTTTATCTTTTGCTATAAAATTATTGATGTCAAGTGGAAATATAAAAACATCGCAATCTGAGATATTATCAGTTAATTGATAATGTTTTAAAATGTCCTGATGCTGAGTAATATGAACATCTAGCAATAAAGGAAATAATTGCCCACGAAAGTCTTTAGTTAAATATGATTTTAAGGTATATATAGAAATCATGGCTAATCATATTTTAAATGAGTAGCCCATTTAAGACTACAATTCCATTCTTTAAATATAGAGTTTATTCTTAGTATTGATCGCCATCCACTTAATCGCTGTAGAAAATAAACTAACTTGAAACCTAGAAATTGTTGACGTGTTTTATTTTTTAAACTATGCAACATTATTGTTGGTGAGGGTTTTGGACTATATTTTTCATCTTGCCAAGGATACATACGTTGAAACCTAAAACCACCACTTGGTGCTTTTAAATGTGTAATCACAATATTTGGATCATAAAATATATCATTACCATCGTTTCTTAACTGCATACCGAAATCTTTATCCTCTGCATAACCATTTTCAAAAGCCATATCGAAGGTTACATTTTCAAGTATAGTTGAATCTACAAAACTACAACCAGCACCAAAACTTTCCCATTGCTTCACCATAGTAATTGGCTCTGTCTCGTTCGCAGTTAAGCAAGCTAATGTGAGTGCTTTACAATCTAAAAGACTCATCTTATGTAGTGCGTCTTCTAATAAATTATGAGTCAACCGAATGTCATCATCTGCAAAGAAAACCACATTGGACGATACTAGAGACAATCCTATATTTCGTGCACCGCAAGCACCAGTGTTATGAGTGAAATGATGTTTTATATTGAAGGGCCATTTTTCAGTAGTTAAATAATCTAATTCTGAAGATTGTGATTTATCTGGGTGTTGCTCTACAATAATAACTTGACTTGGTAATTTAGACTGCTTAGTTAAGTCTTTTAAAACATTATATAAATAAGCCTTTCGTCCAATTGTTGGTATTATAACACCAATCGTTTGATCTTTATAATCTTGAGTTGTCTTTATGTGAGCTGAAATAGATTGTAAATCAACTTTTGATTTAACTTTTTTAAACTTTAAAATTGTCCAAATTGCAGGAAACAAAGCAAAAGATCTTTCAAAAAGCAGAAAGCTTAAGAATAATATAAACGTCCATTTCGACTTATAATGTTGTCTCACAAACTTAAACAATGTTGCTGTTGTGGCTTGACTAGATACTAGAGTGTTTTGATGAGTGAGTAAGTTAGGATGAGTGTAGCAAAACAAACCTTGTGGCTGTCCTATTTTAGCTATTGAATTTAAAGTATATGAAAAGTCATTGTCTATTAAATGTTCAAATTTTAGTAGCGTCCTTCCATAAATACCACCAACATCTCCACTCATTAAAAAGGTAGGATATGGCTTATCGAGGTTCGCCTTAAAAAATGAGGTTTGGTCAACATACCCTAAAGCACTCGGAAGATAAAAATTTCCGTCATTTGTAAAGCTAGCCATAACACGCTCATTTTTAAAAACATGAGCAAGAGCAGTATTATTTAACGCAGTAGATAGATTTTGATGACACCAAACTAATAAAGCATCAGGATACTTTTTGGCTAGCAAAATCATTACTTGAGCTATAGACATGTTATCAAAAACTATTGTATTAACAACTCCTTTAATCTCTATAACCCTTTTATAATCATGAATGATTGTTATGGTCATAGCGTTAATTTCTTATAATAGCTAATGTAATTACTCAATACAATTTTGTTGTCAAACTTTTTCAAAATTTGTTTCCTAGCATTTGTCCCTAAAGTTTGTCGCAATTGTTCGTCTCCTAAAAGAGCCTTAATTTTATTCGCAAATTCATTATGATTTTTGGGGTTTACCATATATCCTGTTTCTCCGTCAATCATAACCTCTTTTGCCCAACCTATGTTGGAAGTCACTAAAGCTTTTTCCATCGACATAGCCTCTAACCAAGTCATTGGCATAGCTTCAGCATAACTAGGAAGAATAATAACGGAAGCCTGATTTATAAGATCTTGCATTTCTGAATATGGTAGACTGCCTAACCAAGTAGAATTATCTTTAACCACATTAGTCATTAGTTTCTTCATTAATTCCCAAGTCGATGTTTTTGTCTCATAATCTACTACATCACTTCCCGCAAAGATAAATTGACAATCTGGGTAATCTTCAACCACTTTATTGAGGTATAAAGGTATTTCTAAAACACCTTTTTTCCGAATTAATGTCCCAAAATATAAAATTGTCAACTTTGATTCAGCTATTGGTTTTGGGATAAATTTGGTCGAATCTATCGCGTTTGGAATTGTCTCTATTCTTTTCGATAAATTAAAAAGTCGTTTTGTAGTTTCCGCAGTAAATTTGCTTACCGACAATATGTAATCTGCACTTTTAAGAGCTTTCTTTTCTAAAAAGTAATTTTTAAATTTTTGTTTCCGTTTTTCTAAAGCACAAAAGTAGGTGTCACTTCCATGACACTTAATTACAATTGGACATTTTAAATTCATAAAGGCTGAAATTCCTGTCCAATCAGGCACTTCAATTGCTGTAATGTGTTCTTTTACAATGTATCTATTTATATAGTTTTGAAGATGCTTACGATAAAAATACCAGCTAAAAAATTTAAACTTTTTGTGCTTTATAAAATGTAGTGTAACACCGTTTTCTTTAATTACAACCTCTTTGTCCTGTCCATATATAAAAATAGAAACTCTTGCATGTTTTACTAAACCTGCAGTGATATTTTTAATACTTGCACCTATGCCTGCAGATCTGGATGCCAGTTCGTGAGGGTACTCTGAAGTAAGAAAAGCAATGTGCATATGTGTTGATTAGGTGAAATCTTTTAATGCTTCCCAAATACGCTCACTCGCCATATTACAAGGATGTTGATTTATAACTTTAAACCATTCTTTAGCTATTGGAGCTGGATTAACCTTTCCGTCTAAAACGGATTTAATTCCTTTATAAATTTCAGCTTTATTTAGAGCCCAAACAACTGCATCTTTAGGCATCGTTCTAAAGTGTACATAATTATAGTTTTGACCTATATCACGCACTCCTTTTTTTAGTTGTGGTTGTTCGTAATTTGGATAAATGCAAGGTTTATCATGTATTGCAAAATCGAATACCATACTCGAGCATATATTAACAACTAAATCACTATGATGACAGGTATTAACTAACAACTTAAAATCTTCTTTTGTTGGCATTACTGTATTCCATTGGTTTCCCATTGGTTCCCAAAGTGGATCTATAGCAATAATTTCATTTGAATAATTTTTCAAAACTTCATCATAACGCCCAGAAAAATCAACTGGAACTTTTCTAAATATAATACCCAGATTATAGCCTTCTGTATTGAGTTTCCTTACAGCTTTTGCAACGTCTTCTAGGTAAAATTGGTCTAATGGCGACGTTGTTTCATCATCTCCCGAAAAACAGATATAACGCTTATCGATATCTAAATTATGGTCACTAAAAAATTGATCTCGAGATTGTATTAACTTGGTATCGTAATGAGGTTCAAATTGTGGTGTCCCAGTAATTGTAATTTGATTTGGATTGGTTTTTGGATAATACTTTAAAAGTTCATCTTTCATTAAATGCGACCAAACAATATAATGATCTGCTTCAATAGTACTCATACCCTTAGGAACATTATCCCAACTATACACCCAACACACAGTAGGAATACCTAAATCTTGAGCTGCGAGCATCGGCGCAATAGCTTGTGTAGAGCGTTGTGTTGTACAAAATACAAGAACTGGCATATGCTCTTCTAACTGTACTTTACAATCTTTATATCGTTGTGTAGAGCGTTCTGCAGTGTACATCTCATCCATAAGGTTTTGCCATCCTTTAGGAGTTGAACGAGTCACTTCATGATATTTTACAAAAAGGCTCTTTAGTGTTGCCCTTAGAGTTTTAAAACTAAGCGGAAATCGATAGGTAGGATACACATTGTCGTTAAATCGTTTTTTAGACAATGCAAGCTCAACTCGTTTTCTAGCTCTATTTAGTGTTCCTGTTTTAGGGTGTATACTTCGGTTTTCAATAACCACTTCATCATAACCGAGTTTATCTTTTAATGGAAATATCGAATTATTCCAATACACTACTTCAAAACCTGAATCTTCACCAATTTCCTTGAAATTTGTGAACGCAAAATTTCGGAGCCCAACACCATCTGGAAATAAGACAAATATTTTCTTACTCATATGTTGAAGTTTAATCCTTTCTATACTTCAGCTTATCGCGTTGTACCTTCTCAATAGGAAGAATATCTTGTGATTTGTGCGTTAATGCTTCGTGAACCGCTTTAAGATCACGAGATAATTTTCTTAAACCCATAGGTTCTAAAGATGCAGCGTGGTCTGTGCCTTTCCAAGTTCTGTCTAATGTATAATGACGCTCTATAATATGAGCTCCTAAGGTATACGCAGCAACATCAACTGCTATTCCTAAATGATGACCCGAAAAGCCAATATGCTTAATACGTTTACCATATTTTTCTTTTAAGGTTACAATATCTAAAAGACATACATCCTCAAATGGTACAGGATATCCTGAAGTACAATTATAAAGTACTAAATCTTGTTGGCGTTTATGTTCTTCAAAAAAACTAACAATCTCTTCAATTTCATTGGCCGTTGTCATACCTGTTGAAATATGAAGTTCTCCTTTATAGTTATCGCAAAGCCAGGCCAACATTTTGTAGTGATTATTACAAGCCGAAGGTATTTTTATAAACTGAGGATTTAAACTTGAAATCTCCTTTGCAGATGTAGTATCCCATACCGAACAAGAATAAACTATCTCCAAAGATTCGCAATAGTCTTTTAACTCTTTATGTTGTTCTAGAGAAAATTCTAAAAATTCACGATGTGCACCATAAGTATCGCCATAAGAATTAATAGGGTTTGGGTGCGGTGCGTTATATTGTTCTTTCGTAAGCAACTCTATATTGTGACGCTTTTGAAATTTAACAGCATCTGCATTACAAAATATTTTAGCAACCTTAATTAGCTCTTTAGCTGTTTCTAAATTACCTTTATGATTACAGCCTATTTCGGCAATTACAAATGGAGCTTTGTAGTTAGTCATTACATATTTGGTTAGGTTACAAATGTAAAGTTTTGAAATTTTAAGTTATAGTTTTACGTTACTGTTTTTAATTAATAATAACTGTTCAATAATTTTCCAATCTGTAATACTGTCTATCTCCATTAAAGATTCTTCTTTCATTTCTAATAATTCTATATTGCCACCCAATCTATTACTAAAACTCTTTAAAGTACTTTGCGTTGTACAGTATATAGCACCATTTTCAATTAACAGCCCATTAAAGTCTTGACGTCTTGGTCTGTTATAAATATCATAATTTTGAGGTGTACCATCTTCATTCCAAATAAAGCGGTGTGTTCTTACTACAGAAACCAAACTATCTATTTCTACATTTTCCATTTTTACTAATGCAGCATTAATATCTTTAGTAGTTGTTAGTGGTGAAGTTGCTTGTAATAAACAAATAATATCGAAATCATACTCTATTTGTTTAGCAAACTCTATCATAGCAAATTCAGTTGATGCAGTGTCTGATGCACTTTTTTGTGATCGTGGTAACGCCTTTACTTTTGGTGATGCATAATTTTGAGACACTTCGTTAAATATTTCCTCATCATCTGTGAAAACAAAAACCTCATCTAAATTAGAATGTATAGCTTCATCTAAAATCCATTGATACAAGGGTTTTCCTGCCAAATCTTTTTTGTTTTTACCAGGTATTCCTTTCGATCCTTTTCGTAATGGTATGAAGCCTACGCTTTTTTTCATAGTGTTATGGTCAAATAAAGCTCTTGTAGCTTATCATTTACTTTATATCTATAAGGTTTATTGCGATAAAAACTTATAATGTGCAGTAAAACCATATCGTTCACTTCTTTCATTGTGAGGAAAACTTCGTTCTCTTTACCAAGATGTTTTTTGATTTTCTGTTTCAAACTTTTTTCTGAAGAATTGGAATAGAATCTAAATCTATAAATACCAGGTTCTAAATTGTGCAATTCTACATATAAAAAATGCTGAATGCGGTCTAATGTATTTAATATTGATGTCATTTCTGTATCACAAGTTTCCAACTCTTGAAACTGAGATTTAGTCATTACATTTCCCCAAGTACTTTTATTTACTCTAGTCTGCTTTGAATCAATTGCATTGTTTAGGTGGCGATAATTTAGTCTAACTATATGCGACAATTGAAGCTCTTTTGTAAGTTTATCCTGTTCTTTTATTCGGTAAGATTCATGCCATTGGTGTAACATTAATATATCCTTATCATAAAATTGGACATCACAGCCACTATGTTTAAATCGCACGTGCGCATCAGTATCTTCACTTCCCCAAAAGTGATAAAACTCATCAAAGCCACGAATTGTTTTTAAGTTTTCAACTGGAAACATGGTTAATCCTGTAGCTTCAGAAGTGCTTTCAAATTTGATCTTATACTTCTCATATTCTTTCTCTTTTTTAGTTTCAACTTGATCTAAAAATCCAACTTTAAAATAAACAGCTGTATCCTGTTTTTGTAAGCTTATTGCTGTCTCCACAAAATCTTCACTAAAAATCATATCTACATCTGCCACAAAACAATATCCTGACTTTAATTGCTTAATTACACTATTTAATGCGCGAGATTTATTCCAAGGTTGGTGTTGCATATAATGATAGATATATGTTGTGAAATCATAACTATCTACTAGATTCTTGGCTTCGTTAGCTAGAGTTGGTTCAGTACCATAATCTACAAAGTAAACCTTAAAACTAGAGTTAGTCTGTGATTGTAACGAATTTAAACTTCGCTTAATGCGTTGAAGATCTCTTTGGCGATATGGATAAATAATTTGGAGCAACTAAACTAATTTTTTGGGCTTATTAATTTTGAACGAAATTCTTTTTAGAAATCTTTTAAATAGATAATATATATCAATTAAAGACTCTTTTATAATTTTAAAAAACCCTATTAACACCCCATAAAAAACACCTTTCCAAGAAGGCGAAATACCCCATATTTGATAGTTACCCTTTAAGTCATTTTTGAATCTGAAATATGTCTGCGCTTTTGTTCGTTTTTTATCATAACAAAAAATGGCAGGAACCAGCTCAATATCATATCCTTCTTTTAACACTCGTAAAGTCCATTCTTTATCTTCAAATGTGGGAACATCTTCATTAAAATTGTGTTTTAGCCAAACCTCCTTACTAAACGCTGATCCCGCAAATACTAATCCCGATTTGTTGGGATCCTCTTTTGCAGAAATACCATTTATAAAATTTTGATAATCATTAGGATTATGCAAACAACGCACACCTGCCAAGTTTGTATTTTCTATAAACACTTTTTTGATCAATTTAAAAAAGTCGTGACTTACAGGATATGAATGTGCACTAAATAATACCACAATATTACTGCTTGCAGATTGTGCCGCAATGTTAGCACTACCACCGTAACTAAAGTTTTTTATCGTAATGAATTTTGCGTCATATTGAGATGATATGTTCTCGCTATTGTCTGATGACAAATTATCTATAACTATGATTTCGTCAACATCATCGTCATAACGTGTCTTGAGGTTTTTAAGTAAAAACTCCAATTCTCGTTCTTGGTTTTTTGTCCTTATGACGACAGATATATTCATGTGCTAAATAAAATTTTCTATTTTACTTGAAGGTAATCCTTTGTTTAAATACACTAATCGCTTGATCGATTTTTTATTCAATATTTTTTTGAAAAGTATATTTTTCAGAACATGAGATAATGGTCTATATTTTAAAACATTATCAGCTTTTAAACCATCTATTTTATCTGCGGCAATAGTTTTAAATTCAGCAATAATTGATTCATCAAGATTATTTCCCATATGACTTGCAAAAGCAGTTTCTGTAGCTAAACGATATCCATCATATAGTTGGGGCATTCTATCAAGATAGTAACCTTCAGTTTCTCCACCTAAAGCATACTCTGCAAATTTAAAGGTTTGTTTTTTAAAGATCTCAGTTCTGTAGGTCACGACTGCATGATTACAACCTACAACAGCTCTAGTTTTATCTGAACCAATAGTCATTATGAAATCTTTCCACTTTTCATCAAGGCGACTCCATCCTATACTTTTAGCAAATTTAGTCAAGCCTTCTGGATCTTTAACTTTTGTAAATTTTAATTTCTTAGAAAACAAGTTGTCAAATATAATATTAGATGTATAATGATTTTGTGTCCTAAATACTGGTAAAGGACTTACGGCTGCAGCTTTGGGAAATGCTTGAAATATAATTGAGGTTTCTTTTAGCCAACCATTTAAGAACAATATATCAGCATCAGTAATTGTTACGAAAGGTTCTCTTGTAAACTTAAGAGCTCTTAAGATACTATTGATTTTTCCTATTTTTTGTTCTTCAATAATGAGTTGATCAATATTATTGTCTAGACAAAAATCAAGCAATCTTGAATTTATCTCCTTGGATGATCCATTACTAACTATTGAAATTGCAGTTTGTGGAGCAATCGTATTTAAAAGCGATGTTATGCACATTGTAAAAATTTGCCAAGCATCTCTGTAATATTCAGTTTCATTTGGGATATACAAAGGAATAATTACTCTATGAGTATATCGTTTTAAAGAGATAGGTTGTTCCTTGGATATGTTTTTACCTTTACGCATCTAAAAACCTAACTGTTTTTTTGTCCTTTTTAAAAATGTGTACATCTTAAAGACTAAAGTGTTCTTTATTTTATTGTTAAAAGCCAATAATTCTTCACGATGCTGAAACGCAATAATGGGTCTTGGAAAATATACATCGTAAAGCGCCTTATTCTTTGCATACACTAAATCGTACATCCCAAAGTAAAAATCGGGATCTGAATAAAATCTGTTAGACAATGAATCGGTTTTATGTTTTCTATAATTGAAAAGCAGTTCTTGAATCTTATAAACTTCACTTTCTGCATCTAATAATCGTATCCAAAACTCCCAATCTTCTAAGGACGGAATTTCCTCATCGTAGCCTCCTACTCTTTCCCAATCTACCTTTTTAAATGCTGAACAATGACTGAAACAATTACTATATAAAAGTCTTTTATAACTGTACTCTGGTAATACGTATTCATCTTGAGCATAGCCAAATTTTTGAATTCGACTCGTTACCAACTGTAGTTTAGGATTTTTCTGAAATGCTGAAACTATCTTTCTCAAATAGTCCTCGTGAATATTATCATCTGCATCTAATGGCAACATGTAAGTTCCTGAAGCTTTAGATATAGCTGAGTTCCTTGCGTTACTTACACCACCGTTTTCTTGATAGTAATATTTAAAACGCTTATCTCCTAATGACCATTCTTCCCCAATTTCACGCGTATTGTCTGTACTGCCATCGTCCATTATAATACACTCCCAATCTTTAAATGTCTGATTTAACACAGAGTTTAAAGCCTCTTCGAGAAACGCACCTTTATTAAAACTAGGCGTAATTACAGAAATGATGGGCATCTTCATATCACGATTTAGGGTATTCGTTTAGTAAACCTATTATTTTTTAATTTGAATACGAGCGGTTGTCTAAAGAAAAATAAGTTTTTCAAAATTAATTTTGGATGCTGCTTAACGATAAGCCGAAACAATATTTTTTTTGCACTTTTAATATATAAACCATTATTCAAGCCATAAGGTCTTAAATGGTTTTGAATAATTTTCCAGCTTCTAATACGTTCTCTAAATGCTTTGTAGTTTTGTAATCTGCTTACTCTAGGTGCATCGTGAATTCGATAATACACCTCACTATTTGAAACATATTTTATACTGTTGGCTTTAAGAATAACCCTACAAAAAAACTCGCCATCTTGATTCGATTTTAAAGATTCATCCCAATTTCCAGATTCCTTAATACAGTTTTTCCTCACCAAATAAGCATGAGAAGGCACAAAACTATCTGAAACACCTAGAACTTCTAACAATGTAATACCGTCATTATAATCCTTGTAATACGATTTAGGGATTTTCTTTGCATTAGAAATATCATTTTTTTCAGTAAAATATCTATATCCGCCATAAGCAACATCTGAATCTTCGATAATTGCTTTAAGTTGTAATTCTATTTTTTGTGGTGAGAGTAAATCATCTGAATCTAAAAACTGTAAGAACTCACCTTTGCTTTTTTCAATGCCAATATTTCGGCACGTGTTTGCGCCCTTTAAACGATGTACTGGCCTTTGGTAAAATGATATTCTGTCGTCATTCTCACAATACGCTTCAACAACTAATTGTGTACGATCTGTACTTCCATCATCTACAATAAGGCATTCCCAATTCGTGTGGGTTTGAGCCAAAACACTATTTAAGGTGTCCTCTATGAGATGTGCTCGATTATATGAAGGTATAATGATTGATACTAACAATACTACGCTTTTAAATTAGCAAAAAGTTCATCCCATTTTTTCGCAATATTTTTAGGATACATTGCTTCCAAATTTACTTGATATTTATCTTTATCAGTTTTTAAAGCTTCTTCTAACGCGTTCACTAATGAATCTATATTCTCAGGATTGAAACTATAAGCATCTGTCTTCTCTAAAACTTCTTTCATATTTCCAATCGCTGGACCTACAATTATCTTTTTAAAAGTTAAACCTAAATAGATACTTCCAGAATTTAGACTATCTATTCTTAAGATGACAAACACATCTCCTGCTGCTGTATAATTTGAAATTATTTCAGAGTTTAAGTGTCCTCTTGATATGATATACTTATCAGATTTTAATTCGTTATTACAATATAAAGATGCTAGCGATGAAATAATATTATTTTATTTAATTTACCTAATCCCCATTTTTGTAATTTATCGGCTATGATTAATTTCAATTTTAAAAGTCTTCTACTACCCCATTTTCTGTGAAACTGTATAACACCATTAATCATTCTCTCACTATTTAAAATCCAATATCTATTTTCTTCAATAACGTATTTGGGAATGCCCTTGTGATTTTTATAATCATAGTAAATTTTCGGCTTACCAGTTTTGCTCATCGACTCCAGATGAACAGCTTTGCACTTAGTTAAAAGTGCATGTTGAATATTATACTTTTGTAAGATTAATGCATAATCGCTGTCGGCATAAAAAAAAGGGAATCTTTCATCTAATGAGCCTATTGTATCAAATATTGTTTTCTTTACAATAATACACCAACCTGCTATGTGCTTTTGAATATCATATCCTTTGACAAAATCGTGTCGTTCAACTTCGCTTTTAGATAATTTATTAGACTTTATATCATAGGGCGAATAAGATAATAAATTAAGCTTTTTAATACCTTCCTGTGCTTCCTTAACAAAGTCTAAGTCGAAGATCACATCATTATTACTCAATATAAGATAGTCGTTTATTGCTGCCTTTATACCAATATTAAAAAATCTGTGAAAATTAAAAAGCTTTTGAGGTTTTATGATCGTAAGATTTTTAATATCATAATTAAAAGTTGCATTCCCGTTACTTTCAATTAGTACTAACTCATAAGTTGCGCCTACAAGACTTGCGCTAATAACGAAACTCTCTAAACAATTATGATTCATCTGAAAAGTGGATTCATTTTCAGTATTCGAAAGTATTATTAGGCTGAATGTCATTTTTTTATATTATTTGGAATTTCATTCATTAACCTTTTTAGTGCATTTTGCATTCTTTCATCGGTAGATCGTAATTTATTTCTACCTTTAGAACCGTCGATATATAGATTTGGTAAGTGATGTATTAGATTCTCTTCAAATTCAGATATACAAATAAGTTTTTTCATACCTCCAAATTCAAAAACATCCGTATTAACTTTACATTTCACACTATATTTATTAAGTCTTTCAACTTTTCTTCCTGAATAAAAAAGCAATTTTCGTAATGCTCTCTGGAAAACATTTAGTGGTGTAGAGATTTTCAATTCTTTAAAATTAAGATTAGTTCCTACTTTTTTTAATTGATTCCTAGTCAAAATAAAAGAAGCTTGATGTAGGTTTTTAAAATGTGCAAAATAGCGTCCTCCATAAACCTCTACAGTATCGTATTCCCAATCAAAGTCTATATGATAACCCGGATAAAACACTCCTCTATTATTTTTCTCGTATTGGATTAAACCAGATAACCTATCATTAGGTAATAATTTTGTGTATTCTAAATGATTGTCTATATGATATTCTTTGAATAAGTGGTCGTTTTCTCCATAAATAAAGATATCATAATCATTTCTATTTTCCCAAATCGTCGTTCTACAAGTAAGAGGTAAAAGTTGATAATTTTCAAGAGTAAAAATTTTAGTTTCGTCTATGCCGTCTATATTTAGTTCTATATTAGAATTTACGATAATACGCACTTTGTATTTTTTGAAATTCCGAAGATTACCAACCACTTGTTCTAAATAGTTCAATTGTTCATCACCATAATTTACTAGAACCACCAAGACTTTTAATTTTTCATTCATATTAAAAAAATAAAATTTTTAGTATAAGTAGTAGTCTTATTTTCTTGTCTTTGCTATTATCTTATCTAGTGTGTCTATATGATTTTTTATATTAAAATTTTCAAGAATATTTTGTTTACCATTATTACCCATTTTTATGGCAAGCTCCTTATCATCTAAAAGTTTTAGCATATTTTCTGTCATGGCCTCAACATCATGTTCGTCGCATAAAAGGCCCGTTTCATCATGTTGTATTACATCTGGTATTCCAGCGTGTCTTGTAGATACTACAGGCAATCCTGCAACACTTGCCTCTAAAACAGCAAGTGGTGTGCCTTCCATATCTCCATTACTTGCAGTAATAGAATGCTGAACAAATGCGAGTGATTGAGATAAGATTTCTCTGTATACTTCTGGTGTAATTACTCCAAGAAAATGAACATTATGTTCTATATTCAAATACTTAACTAAATTAACGCAGGTATTCTTTAAAGCACCTTTACCAGCTAATAGCAATTGGGCATCAGGATGCTTGTTCAATACTTTACTAAAAGCTAATATCGTATAATACGGTGCTTTTTTATCAACGAATCTTCCGATACCTACAAACTGGTTTTTAGAAAATTGAGGTATTATTGTTTCAAATTCAGGTTGAGCACCGTATGTATTCATTACAAGTTTCTCTTTAGGACATCCTATGTTTTTCACCATTTCCATCATCTTCTGAGAGACTACAATAACGGAGCTTGCATAGTCAAATAATTCTTTATAATGATTATTTGCTGCAATAGTTGTTTTAATACTCGCATCATACCCATGAAAATGGACAACCATAGGTATCTCAAGAGGTTTTATTATGGGTAAAAGACTATTGGCATGAGGGCCATACTCTACCAAAGCGACATCAATTTTATTTTTAAGAAGGGAATCACCTAATATCTTCTTTGTTGTATGTAACTCATCTTTATTGGCTAATATTTGATACGTTTTTAAGAAGAACTTCTTAAACTTGCTCGCGATTGGTTTATGATTTTCTAAAGCTATAGCATTTCGAAAACCATAATAATAAAATATTTTACCAGACAAATACTTTTTGTGCGCTTGTATAAAAGTTTCGGAGTATGGGTTTTTAGAGGGTGATAATATAGCTAAGTTCATTTTATGTGCAGTTTTTTTAAAACTTTCAAAATCACTTTTTTGAATAAGTTTATTTTTTTTCTTTCAAAAGGAGCAGAATTGAAGTCTTTTCCTAATTTTATTTTTACGCGCTTAAGTCTTTCATCATAAGATTCAATTAATCTTGAACTCAAAAATACATTATTTCCCAAGGCCTCATAACTAACATTTTTTTGTACCACAGCGTGAAAATAATCATGAGTTCTCCAAATATGACGATACTCAAAATAGACTAATTCTCCATCTAAATATTCAGCCAAAAAAATTAAATTTTTTAAACTAACATTCTCATCAATAGGCTGTAAAGCTTCTGGTTTGTTATTTTTGAGCCAGTTTTGATGGTATATTGATGGACAAGCTAAAATTACTCGCCCATTTTCTGCCAAATTATTCTTTAGAAAGCTATGAAACGTAGGCAGCTGTTCTTGTGATATATGCTCATAGACATCTAAAAGTACAATGACGTCGCAATCTTTCTCTGAAAAATTCTCAGAAATATCTTGAACTTGAAAACTTAAATTATCAGATTGAAATAGTTTTTTGGCAGTTTTTATTAAGTTTGGACTTAAATCTAATCCAATAACATTTGCGTTAGGAAATCTTTTTGCTAATTCATAAGTACTCCACCCAATTCCGCACCCAACATCTATAATTTTTCTTGTAGGCTTCGGTATCCTTTCAGATAAGTTTTTTATAGCAGAGACCAGCCTTCTATTTCCAATAATGTAATCTGTAATATGTTTATTACGATAATTATTGTAAAATTCGGTGATATCTTTATTTGACATTTTCATTCGTGTTTTCAATTAACCATTTGGTGTCATTTTCCTTATAGATAGCGGAACCAGTTTTCCAATAAAAATCCCTCTTTAAATTATTTACTATCTCAAAATGACATATGTTTATCAAACGGCTATATCTTATACCAGAAAAATTATCTGCTAAAAAAGCACTTATGGAGTAATTCCCTTGATAAAGTTTTAGGTTTCTTATTTTTGAAGTCAATTTATAAATCCCTCGCTTTTCGCAATAATTTTGCTCACTTCCTAGGATAAGTTCGTGAACTAAATAATTTCCAGACGTATCTCCAATATGATACGATAAAGCTGGTTCTACTATTGGAACATTACACTGCAAGTAAAATTCAATAATAATATTATCCCCAAATAGATGTACCCCATTTTCGTGACTTGTCTTAACATTTATTTTTGATATGAAATTATCTTGAGTTCTAGCTTCTTCATTCAAAAAATAATGTTTTGATACCCTTTGATCCTTCAAATAAAAATCAACCGCCTCATTTTGATCACCCTCAAAAACAGAAGCACCATGCTCCAAAACAATACCACGCGTACATAAATTCCTAACAGCCGCCATATTATGACTCACAAAAATCACGGTACGACCTTCACCTTTGCTAATATCCTGCATCTTACCAATAGCTTTCTTTTGAAACTCTGCATCACCAACTGCTAAAACTTCATCTATAACTAAAATATCTGGTTCCATAAAAGCAGCAACTGCAAACGCCAAACGCACACGCATACCACTGCTGTAACGTTTTACAGGTGTATCTATATACATTTGGCAACCAGAAAACTCTATAATCTCATCTACTTTAATGTTTATTTCAGCTTTGTTCATTCCTAAGATGGCACCGTTGAGATAAATATTTTCTTTGCCAGTAAGCTCTGGATGAAACCCTGTACCTACTTCTAACAACGATGCAATACGTCCTTTGGCTTTAATACTTCCCGTTGTTGGTGATGTGACACGAGATAAAATTTTCAAAAGAGTAGATTTTCCTGCGCCGTTTTTACCAATTATGCCTAAGACCTCACCTTTTTTTACTTTAAAATTAATATTCTTTAATGCCCAAACATAATCCTCTGTAGCATTTGCACTACGGTTATTAACAGCACCTACTTTTGCATACGGATTTTCCTTACCACGTATTTTGTGCCACCAACGGTTAAGGTCGTGACTCAACGTGCCTGTACCCACATTACCTAAACGGTATTGCTTGGATATGTTTTCGGCTTTTAGGATAATACTCATTGTCGGTTGTGGGTTGTCGGTTATTGGTTAAATAAACAAACTTAAACGATTTTTTTATTTGTTAAAAATAGTAAAGCTTTTTTGACTAGCTGTTATATGGAAAACTATTTAGTAAGTTATCCTGAATGCTCTTAATCTTATCTTCTTTTGGTACATTGTTGAACGCTTCAAACAAGTTAATTATTCGCTTCTCACTTAATTTTTCTTCATATAAATCTGGGCTGTAAGGATCAAGCTCTACCGATAAGAAATAATCTTCAAATTTTATATCGTCACCATATAATTTCTCTGAAAACTTCACCCAAATGCTAGGAATTAGATAGGCATGTGACAAGATAATGCCATGTAATGAGGAACTTATTGTTGTCTTACAACTCAATATTTCAGTTGTAGTAGCTTCAATATCGTTGGTCATTAAATCTATTACTTTTATGTGTGGTTCATCCTTGTACCATTCCTTAACCTCAGTATAATCTACATAGTGTGGTATTATTCCCAAATCATGCGTTTTCTCGATATTAGGGTTAAAATATTTTGATAGCAAAAGTGCAGGATCACCATATATTTCTGGACAATTAAGATTTAGCTCTAATGCTCGTTCTCTTGTTTTTGGGCCACGAACCGCATGAATTTCTTTTGCATTAATCTCTGAGTTTTTAACAATGATGCCACTTCCCCAAATATGACTTCTATCATTTCCGTAGTTTATAATACTTCCTATAGCTAAAAGATGATCTTTCTTAAACCATGATGTCTTCTTTTTAGGAATATTATAGAAAAACACTCTTCTATTAGACACACGTTCTACAATATATTTTGATAGTAAATCACCGTAGTTCTCTTGCTTTCTGTTTGCAAAACGAATTGCAGACCAGTAAAAAAGGTTGATACGCATTAAATGTTTTAGATTATTTGTTGACTATAAATAAATTATTAATGTAAACCATTTCGACTATGCTCAATGTGACATTTTAGTAAAGTGCGCTCTTAAACAGTATCAATAAATGTTTTTTCTGTTCTATTAAAAATTAGCAGTCCTATTAAAAATATAGTAATAGATATACTAAGTGTGTAAAAGAATCCAAACCAAGTAAATGTACCTGTATCAAGAATCATATACCTAAATCCTTCTATGATTTGTGTAAGTGGATTATACTCTACAATCCAAGCATATTGTGGTTGCTTTATTTTTATTTCTGATAATGGATATGGTACTGCAGATATATACATTAACAAACTCACTCCAAATCCTACTAATACAGTTAAATCCCTATATTTAGTTGTTGCTGCGGAAATTGTCATCCCTAACCCTAACCCTAAAAGAGCCATCATTATTACATAAATAGGGAATAATAATAAATTTAAATTTGGACTTATATCACTGCCCTTAAGAACATAGAACACATAAAATATAATAAGAATGCCTATTTGTATCGCAAACTTTAATAGATTGGAAATGGTTGTTGCCATTGGCATAATTACTCTTGGAAAATAAACCTTACCAAAAATTGCTGCATTTTTTTTAAATGTGTCTGAAGTTCCTGTAAGACACTCTTTAAAGTAATTCCAAGCTGTAATTCCTGCTAAATTAAATAAAAATGAAGGTACTGCTCCTGTTTCAATATTAGCGATGTTATTAAATATAAGTGTAAATATTACAGATGTAAATAAAGGCTGAATTAAAAACCAAAGTGGCCCTAGGATTGTTTGTTTATAAACCGTTGTAATTTCACGCTTTACCCACAGCATTAGTAAATCACGATACTGCCAAATCTCCTTGAAGTTTAGTTCAAACAAACCTCTTTTGGGAGAAATCTCATATAACCATTCGTCTTGTTTTATCGCCAAAGCTTAGCTTTTATTTTTTTTTAAATAAACGTTTATACCAAGATACTTTCACATCCTGATCATGATAACCTTGCCCGTAACCACCATAGCCATAACCATAACCGTAGCCGTAACCATATTTGGCTTTTTGCTCAAAGCAGTTTAATACAAAGCTCATATTAGTGATTTCACCTGTTCTATATTTTTCATTAATAGTATTTAGCATTCCCTTTTTTGTCACGCCTTGTCTTACAATATAGATTGAAGCGTCTGCATAGCGCTCAAGTGTTAAAGAGTCTGCAACCAAACCTATCGGTGGACTATCCAAGATTATATAGTCGTAAGATTCCTTAAGTTCTGATATAAATCTATCCATTGAATCTTTCATTAATAGTTCTGATGGATTTGGAGGAATAGGTCCAGATGTAATAATATCTAAATGCTCAATTTTTGTGGACTGAACTATTTCACCAATAGTTGCATCATTAATTAAATAATTAACTACACCTTTATTATTTTTAATATCAAAGTCTTCAAAGATTTTTGGCTTCCTTAAATCTAAACCTACAAGCACTGTTTTGCGCTCACTTAATGCAAAAACAGAGGCAATATTCATAGAACAGTAGGTTTTTCCTTCACCACTTATAGAGGATGTTAATAAAACGGTTTTACTCCCATCAATCCCTTGTTTTCTATATATAAATTGCAAGCTGCTTCTTAGCGCCCTAAACCCTTCAGAAATGGCAGATCTAGGTGTGTCTAGAACTACAAGATTTGACTCTAATTTACTTTTCCCAATTACACCTAAAATAGGTATTGGAGATAGTTTCTGAAGCTCCTCTGTAGTGTGAACAGAATTATCGAAAAACACTTTTATAAACACTAACATTATAGGCACTATGAGTCCAAAAAGAAAACCCATGACATAGTTTAACCTCGTATTAGGGCCAACTCTAGAAGCTGAAACTGGCTTTGCTTTGTCTACTAATAAAACATCACTAACATTTGCGGCTTTTACTAATCGTGCCTCATTAAGTTTACTTAAAAACATATTATAAGACTGCTCGTTAATATCAAAACGACGCTGAATTTTTAGTAAGTCTTGTTGCTCTCTTGGCAAACGCCTAATCTGGGATTCATATCTAGAAAGCTCTGCTTCTACTCTACTTTTTTCAGACTCTAATAAACTTCTTGATGATTTTATATTTTCAAATAATACATTTTTAGCTGCGTTTATCTGCCTATCTATATCGTCAAATATGGGGTTATTCTCTTTATAAGCATATTGATATCTACTGCGTTGTTCTGCTAAGCTTAAAATATTAGATACTAAAGCAACAATACTTCCTTCTCCTATTCCTGCTACAGATGGCGCAGGCACACTGCTATAATCTGTTCTAGTTTGCAAATAAGTGTTAAGTGTATTTAAATAGTCTATTTGTCTATTAAGGTCTGTTAATCGTGTATCTAATGCAGATGTTTTTACTGAAAGTTCGTCGTTTTCTGAATCTATATTAACAATCGAATTTTTAGTTCTGAATGCATTCAATTCACCTTCAACAGATTCTAATTGTTCACCTTGTTCTTTTAAACGCTCTTCTATAAATGCGATGGTGTTGGTTGCAAATTGATTTTTTTGCTCTAATAAATTTACACTTAATACATTTACTGTCGCATTTAGGTAATCTGAAAGCCGTTTTCTATTATAACCAGTAAGTGTTAATTTTAAAACTGAAGATCCAGTAGATTCTGGTGCTACTCTAATATTAGTGTATTTAGACACTACAGATTCTGCCTTAGAAAATCTTACAAAATAAGGTGTTGTTGTAAGAGTATTAATTTCGTCTTTAGATATTGTTCCTTCAAAAAAAGGTAATCGTATTGGTACTCCAAATTTAAAATCACGTTCAAAAGAAGATTGATCTACTATTAATGTTGTATCTCTTAAACTACCGTAATGATGTAATGATAACTTCTTATTTTCTGGAAAGCTTGTAGAGAGATTAAAAGTAGAATCATTTTTTACAATAATCTGCATGTCTGTATGCAACATTTGTAAAGCTGTAGTATCTACTTTTACATTAAACGGCGTTTCTCCATAAGCATCAAGCCTTTGGTATTCACCATCTTTTTCATAATTTATATAGTACTGAAGTTTCTCTACAACTTCTGTATTGTGCTTTCTAGTTCTTAAAGCAATAAGAACTGTATTTACTTTGTCTGTTGTGCCACCCCAATTAAAAGTAAGACTTGTATTATTTGTAAAAAAAGGATTTTGATTGTCTTTTATAGACACTAAATTACTAGAACTGAAAACATCTAATTTTCTAACATTTATGTAATAGGCAATACCTAAACCTATAGCAATAGAAATTAAAAATAACTTCCAATAACTTAAAACTTTAAATAGAAATCCTTTAAAGTCGAAAGTCGAACTCAAATCACTAATATCAAATTCTTCGTCGTCTCTCATCCTTATAATCTAACAAATAATAAAACTGTTGTTACTAATAAGGTAAGCACAGAAATTGCAGTTGTAAAAGATTGTATTCCAGTTGTGCCAGTACCTAATGCCTTTTGTGGAAGCGGATCTACAACAATTAAATCATTTGGTTGTATGAAGTAATATGGTGAATTAACAGCATCTAAAGATGTTAAATCTATATGATGTACTCGCACGCCATCTGGATAGGTTCTTACAATTTTTACATCGGTTCTATCTCCAGTAACTGCTATATCTCCAGCATTTGCAATAGCCTCCATTATGGTAACTTGTGTTTTGTATAAGACTTGGCTACCAGTCCCTATTTCACCTAATGTAGTATATCGTATTCCTGCTAATTGTACGGTTACAAAAAGCTTTGATGTTTCTTCTTTAAAATAATTCTTGTAGAGTAGCTCTTCAATCTTAAGCCTAACCTCTTTTTGGGTTAATCCTAACACATAAACTTCACCTAATTCTGGCACTCTTATATTTCCTCTGGCATCAACAAAAAAACCTTCATAATACAATCCTGATTCACCTTGATTTTGGCTTGTAGTGGTTTCTTTAGGAGATGGATTAAACATTGCAGATAAATCTTGATCTAACGTTTTAATCTTTATGCTTAATAAATCATTAACCTGTAGTCTATAAGGTTGCTGTATACGCTGTACATTTACTATACTATCTAGCTGAGTTGTATTTTCCTGCAAGTAAGTTAAACGCTCTGTGCTTATACACGATGAGACACTTACTACAACTAGCATGATAATTATGATACGTACAATTCTCATGGGAAAGATATTATTAGACAAATATAGGTTTTAAGCTGTAAAGTAAAAACCAGATTATAGCTTTAGGCGTTTTTCTTTAGCTTTAATAAACTGTATTTTCTAGTGGGTTTTGATGATGAAATTCAATAAGACTTATAAGAGTAAGCAAATCAACTCAAAAGAACCTTTATAATTACTTTTAGGGGATATAAATCTTTTACGATATTAACTTAATTGAAGTAATATTTAAATTGACTTTAAAAGTTTTTTTACTGCAGCTTTCATTTTATCATCTTCAGATCGTTGCTTAGTTCTTCCTAAATTCCCTTCAATATATAAGTTTGGTAAATGATGAATTAGGTTATCATCAAATTCTGATATACAAATTAGCTTCTTCATATTAGCATACTCATAAACATCTGTATTCACCTTACACTTTACACTATATTCTTTAACTCTATAATACGGCAGGTTTAATGCTTTTTTTAGTTTATTAACCAACCTAACCAAAGTATTTGGGCGCTTAACTTTAACTAATTCGTTAAAATTAAAAACTTCTCCAACGCTCTTTAACTCGTCTTGTGTGATAATAAATGTAGCTTGGTGTACATTAGAAAAATGGGCAAACACCTTATCTCCATGACGCTCAACAGAAGTATAATCCCATTCAAAGTCGGCGTGATAACCAGGATAATACTTATTACCTTGCGGGTCTTCTTCATATTGTATTAAACCAGTAATCCTATCTTTAGGCAATAACTTACTATATTCAATATGCTTATCTACATGATGCTCTTTAAATAAATGATCATTCTCACCATAAATGAAAATATCATAGTTGTCTTTGTTATCCCAAATTACCTTTCTACAGGCTGTCTCTTATACACATCTCCGAGCCCACGAGACCTCTCTACATCTC
>OJFP01000194.1_pt1 | contig 47773 bp, 36 predicted proteins | sample 1594141 | NCBI WGS metagenome assembly OJFP01 (sample SAMN05416843, study PRJEB24817) | seawater metagenome | isolation source: Sea water | place: Canada:Atlantic | collected 2013-07 | reverse complement strand
GTCGGCAGCGTCAGATGTGTATAAGAGACAGGTGGTAACAATGGAAGTTTCTTCAGGGAAGTATCTAATTCCACCATCGAAAATAATAATAAGTCAGGATTGTTTGTAAACGATGCTAAATCACCCATGACTTTTCAGAATAATGTAATCTCTAATAATGAGCATTATGGAATTTTTGCTAACGTTACCGAAGCAACAACCGATACGGTATTAACTATTGCCGGAAATAGAATTGAAAATAATAAGTTAGTTGGTATTGCAAGTTCCCGGGCTATTATTCTAAACGATACGTTAACAGGTAACTACTATCCTATTGCTACCACCGGAGAATTGAGCAAAAACGGAACCATTAATGAGAATGGTAATTTCTATGAAGACAATATCATCCACAGTAATAAAATTGATAGCGTTACCGCGCTGTTCGGTAAAATAAATGGAAAACTCGGGTTTAATAATCCGTATGGTACTACCAATTCCGTAATGGTAACAGATAATGATAGGTTGCCGAGGTTTAGCGATAATAGAGGTAGTCAAACTGTATATACCCAAAGTGGAGATTCACTGATTGTTAATGCAGGTACCGTTGTAAAAAATTCGGGTATTTCTACCATTTATATGGAAGGTACTTTCCTATCAGAAGGAGAAATTAACAGCAAAATTGTATTTACCTCTATTAATGACGATACCTATGCTGGTAATACAAACAGAGATACGACCAACATTCTACCCAAAAGTAGAGATTGGTCAGGAATAACATTGCATGATGCAGGTTCTGACAGCAGTAGAGTTAAGAATACCATTATCAGGTATGCTAATTCAGCACTTTCAATAAATAATAGCGATGCTTTAATCGATTCTTCCGCTTTTAGTAACAGCAGATACGGAATTTTCTTCTCAAGAGGTTCAAACTCTACTATTCGATTATCAGAAATTCATTCTAATGATTTTGATGGCGTACACATTGACAATAATTCAGATAATAACCCTGTATTTCAACTCAATAATTTCTACGGAAATGGGCGCTCAGGCCTTATAAATCGGTCGCCAAATACTATTCTAGCAGAGAATAATTATTGGGATGATGCCACCGGACCATTGGTAGATAAAGGTTCTGATCAAAATTTAGGAGGATTGGGAGAATATATAAATGTTGATAATGGCGCGGTGGATTACCGACCATTTTTAACCGGAAGAAACGGAATTTTATTAGGTGATGTAACTGAAAACGGAACTATTTCAGCTTTTGATGCTTCAACCGTTCTGCAACATATTGTGGGAGCTACCACTTTAGCAGGAAATGCGTTAGCTGCTGCCGATGTAACTGCAAACGGAACGGTTTCTGCAATGGACGCTTCTTTCATTCTTCAATTTGTGGTTGGTAATATCACAGGGTTTCCGGGGCAAGGTAAAAAATTACCTATTGATATGACCGAAGCCTTTGAATTGACCATAGTAAGTGATTCTGATCATTCAGAGCTGGAATTAACAAATACAGGGATAACCTTTATCTCAGCAACTGAAATAGAATTTGTGGTACCAAATAATCCTATTAACGAAGTAGAATTAGTACCATCAGTATTCAGTGAAAACCTAAGTATGAATTATCGAATTGATAAAGATACTGTGATGATCGCAATCGCCGGAAACAAAGCTATGAACGAAAAAGGGGTTTTTGCAAAGCTTCGATTCGCATATGCAGATAACGGTGAAGGACGAGATCTTAGGGAAAATATATTTTATAACAAGTTTATTCTTAATGAAACAGATCTAACAGATCATATGAATGAGGTTCAAACGGGTATAAAAGATGATTTAGCGGATATCCCTCTTGAATTTAAACTGAATCAAAACTACCCGAATCCGTTCAACCCAAGTACAAATATTACATACGATCTACCCGCTAAAGGTCAGGTTAAGATCGAAATCTACAATATTATTGGCCAGCTTGTACAAACACTGGTTGATGCTCCACAGCAAGCGGGAAGTTACCAAATGCAATGGGATGCTTCCGCTTTTGGAAGTGGTACTTATTTGCTTCGTATAAATTACAAAGGAGAAAATAATCAGACTTACTCACAAATACGGAAAATGCTTCTCATTAAATAAAAGCTAATACCGTAACTAAAAATGGAGTAACTATGAATTTTTTGAACCTAAAACACCAATGGATGCGATGGGTGGGAGTTATATTTCTTACCCTGCTTCCAATAATTACGCAAGCGCAAATAAATCTCAGCTTGCCCGATACCTCTCTCAAAGCCGGAGAAGTGATTGATCTTCCAGTATTTGTAGATCAAATTGCCCCGCAAGATGGAGTTATTTCGGGAGAATTTGAATTCTCTTTCAATAATAATATTGTTGATATCATTGGTTTCGACAAAGCAGGAACTTTACTCGAAACGGTTGGTTCAGTCGTCTATTTTCAGGGAACAGATCGCTTAGCATTTGCTTCCACGGATACAGTTTCGGGTAGCGGAATTCTTGTTTATATCAGACTAAAAGCGGATAGCAATGCGTCCTATTTCCAGAGAAGTTCGTTAAATTTTGAGAATGCTACTTTTAATGAAGGTAATCCTACAGTCTCTACATTAAACGGAAATATTGAAATTGAAGGAGTAACTATAAGCCCTAAGAACAATATTCTAATCACTAAGGGTGATTCACTTCAATTTTCACTAAATGGTTTTGTAAATGATCCTATAACTTGGACAAGTAGTGATACTTCGTTAGCTGAAATAGATGAAAACGGACTATTTAAAGCTAAGAATCTAGGTTTTGTAAAAATAAAAGCCACAGAATCAGAAGGTCTTTCAGATTCCACTCAGCTTATTCAAATTTTACCTCAGAGTTTTTCAGATCTCACAGTATCAATTCCTGACAGTAGTACAACTCAAACCTTAACTATTGACTTACCTATTCGCGTTACAGATTTAACAGGGTTGGGTGTTTTGTCTTTAGAACTTGATATCAATTTTAATCAATCTCATTTGACATTACAGGAAGTGTTACCTGGAGGAATTACTTCCGATTGGAGCAGCCCAACTTTAAATATAGATAACGACCGGGTTCAAATCGCTTCTGCCGGTACGGATACTTTAAAAGGAACCGGTACACTCTACATATTAAGATTTAAAGTAGACGATTCATTTTCGGGGTCTACAGATATCAATATTAATTCCAGCGCTTTCAATGAAGATCTTTCTGCTACCAATGAGAGTTCGAGATTAACCGTTTTATCGGCACCAGAAATAAATGTATCACCAGTTGATGTTGATATAAGTATAGGCAATTCAGTCCAATTTACAGTATCAGGACAGGGTTCCACACCTTTTAGTTGGGAAAGCTCTAATCAGAATATTGCAGAAATAAATGCTCAAACCGGACAATTAACAGGCATTTCGAGAGGGGATGTTACCATTCAAGCATTTGATTCAGAAAGTTTCCCCTCAAACTCAGTTAATGTTCGAATTAATGATTTTGATGCATACTTAGATTCTACTCAATTAATCTATAATGATACAGTAAGTGTGGGATTATTTACTGAGGACTTATCAAGCTATGGAATACGATCTATTGAATCTGAAATTACCTTTGATACGACAAAACTTACTTTTATTGGAATAGATACTGAAAATACTCAATCGGAAGCAGCGGGTTTCAATACCGAAGTTCGTGAAGACTCGGAAGTAATTAAAATTGCTGCTGCTGGTACGAGTACTTTATCCGGAACTGAAGCTATTTTACAGTTAAAGTTCACAACAAAAGAATCAGTAATAGATAGTGAGTTGTTATCATTAGAATTATTAAACTTATCGTTTAATGAGCCTGGACCAAATGTCCCAACGGTAACTACTATTCCAGGACAATTATCAATTCAACGTATCGAGCCTCCGGGTGTGCCAAACTTAGAATCTCCTGAAAATGAAGCATCCCAAGTTGACACAACGGTAATTTTTAATTGGGCTGATATTCCTGAGGCTGATTTATATACCTTGCAACTGTCTACTAATAATTCATTTTCAAATATCTTGACGGACTCCTCAATAGTTATGTCAACATTATCAATTGATGGTCTGAATTTTGAAACTACTTACTATTGGAGAGTAAAAGCTGAAAATGCAGGTGGAGAAAGTGCCTGGAGTTCGGCAAGAACCTTCACTGTAAGAGAACAGGAACCTGATATCCCACAACTTCTTTTCCCGGCTGATGATGAGGTTGATGTAGATACATTAACTACTTTTGTTTGGGAGAGTGCTGACAGAGCAAACTCATATACATTTCAAATATCTACGGACAGCTTATTTGGGAGTTTATTCTTAGATGTGGTCACATCTGATACTTCTGAAAATGCTGGAGGACTGAATTTTCAACAAAAATATTTCTGGAGAGTAAAATCTTCAAATTCTGCAGGAGAAAGTGAGTATTCAACTACCTTTTCATTTACAGTTAAAGCTCAGGATGCTTCTGTTCCGAAACCATTATCGCCTGAAAATAACAGCGAATACGTGAGTGTTTCTCCGCAATTTATCTGGAATAATGCTCAGGGAGCAGTTAAATATGAATTTCAGCTTTCGGATGAAGCTGAGTTTAACACTACTTTGGCGTCAGATATACAATCAGATACTACAACCGGAATCAGTATTGACTTAAACTTTGAGACCACTTACTTCTGGCGGGTTAGAGGAATTGGCGCTGCTTCGGATTCTTCTGACTGGTCTCCAACAATGACCTTCACAACTACTCCAGATGTTCCAAACGTTCCGGCTCTGATCAGTCCGGCTGATGGTACCAGTGACCAGGAATTACAAACAGAATTTAGGTGGAGTAGCATACAATCAGCTGAAAATTATACCATTCAAATTTCGGAAAGTGATGTGTTCAGTATAATACTGGTTGATACAACACTATCCGACACATCCCTAGTAGTAGAAAATTTCGAATACGAAAATACCTACCACTGGAGAGTTAAGGCGAGTAATACAGCAGGGGAAAGCGAATTTTCAACGGTTAATTCGTTTACAGTGAAAGAAGTACCTGAAAGCGCTCCGGTTGTTTTAAGTGCGTTGGGACAAATCTCATTAGAAGAAGATTTTGAGAAACATTTTGTCAAAAGTCTGGATTCTGTTTTTACGGATAATGAGTCTTCTGACTTAGCTTATGAGATCGTATTTAACTCCGGGAATATAAATGCCAGTTTAAATACAGATTCGCTATTTGTTTCTTCAGTTCAGGATTCTAACGGGGTTAATCAGGTAATAGTTAAAGCTACTGATACAGGCGGTTTGTTTGTATACGACACACTTACTGTGGATGTAATCTCTGTAAATGATATTCCTTATTATGAAAACCTTGTAGATACCGTTTCATTTACAGATAAATCTCCGGGAGAATTTAACTTCGCAGGCAAAGTAAAAGACGTTGAAACTCCTTTTGATGAACTTACCTTTTCAGCATCTGTTGTACCTGATCAAATCACTCTTACTTTAGATGCAGAAAACGGGCTAATTGAACTTTCTTCAGATACTTTTACGGGAGAAGGCTTATTAACTTTTACCACTACAGATTCTGATGGAGATTCTGTCTCAGTAGATATTATTCTTGTTGTGACTATGTCAACTTCTAATGAAGATGACGGTCTAATGCCTGATCAATTTTCATTATCTCAGAATTATCCTAATCCATTTAATCCATCCTCAACGATAAGGTTCGGTATTCCTGAAGCTGCAGTTGTAAAGCTGGAGGTTTTTAATTTGCTTGGGCAAAGAGTTAAATCTCTTGTTAACGCGCGAAAGTCGGCAGGATATCATACAGTAACTTTTAATGCCTCTGATCTTTCATCAGGAATGTACATTTATAGAATTCAGGCAGGGGATTTTATTCAGATTAAAAGGATGACGTTGATCAAATAATTAATACTAATCAGAAGTAAAAACTAATCCTTATATAGAATATTTAAAGTATTAAAAACTACCCGTTCGGGCAGTTGCTAAGAACGTACTATTTCATACTGTATTGGAACCCAACCTCAAAGGACAATATGAAAACTCTACGAGTACTATCTCTTATAATATTAGGCTGCCTTAGTCCTATCTTTATTTTTGCACAATTCCCGAATCCATACGAAAGCTATCCACCGGAAATACTGGAAGTGAGGTATCTGGAAAGAATAAATAATGAGGGACTGATACTCGTAACCTCAGAAAAGCACCGACGAGATGAAAATCTAGTATCTTACTATGATAATCGTCTGTTTTTATTACAAGAAGAAGCTACAATAGATAATAAGCTAAAGTATACGGTCGTCGATTCTGTTTTTTTAAACACTAATACTTACCATGTAGAACTTAAGTTTAGTTACTTACCTCCGTATGTATTTTTTGGTGATACAGCGATAGTTGTAAATGAGGATGGTTTTTCAGCGACCCAACCTAATAGAACAGGAGAGTATCCTTGTTTTATTTACTGTGCCGGATATGATTATAGATTCAATGATGACAGTTATATTGACATGCAGAAAACATCAGATTCTACACTTATTGCGTTAAATATATTCAACTTTGATTTTGATAAATATCTACGAGTTCTGGAATTTACTTTAAGGGGTGATAGGTTAATAAAAAGTGATTCAACATTGGCAATTCAAGAAACAGGCCCATATTCAGGGAACTCTCTTGGTTCTGCTGTAGATAACGGAAATTGGTATGTAACTATTCCAAACGGACAAGCTGGTACATCAAGTCTTTTAAGGGTAAATGAAGAATCACTCCAAATTAAAGCGTTTAACTCTTTGCCGTTCATGTCAGCTAATTCTGGATATAGAACATTTAATATTTATAATGACACACTCTACATTGCCACTAATTCCAAGAAAGACCTTACACTTTTTGATTTAACCGGAGATTTTGCTAAAAATACTGGGAATATTTTTCAGTATGATATAAGAGGTACTCATCCAACTTATGGAACTATTTTAAACAGGGATAATGATAATTTTTATCCCAATTTTTTCTCAGATTCATTAAGAGTTATCGGTGGTCTTGAAATCATTAAAGATCCATTAACTAAACAATGGTTATGGACGGGAGCAGAGTATCATACCGTTAATTTTATTGGCTTAAAAGATAATTATATATATAGCGGTACAGGGTTTTCTGATAGAAATGACTATCGCCACAAATCATTTTCTGTACAACCTATTACATCATTTGTAAATGCACCTTCATATGTAAATGGGCTTTTCTATATAAGAGATATTTTCGGAAACTCAATTCACGTTCGTGAAAATGAAATCTCATTCAGATCAAAAGACGATGGGCAATTGATATCTGAAAACGAATCATTTTTTACGTTTGAAACAGTTAAAAATGTTCCATCTGATTTAAAGATGGTAATGATGATCGATAATAGCTTTAGTGTTGGAGCTGAACTGCCAAAGTTAAAAGAAGCCGCGGTTTTACTGCTTGAAGAATTGCCCCGAGAAATAGCGGTTTCATTGTATTCTTTTTCTGATCAGACACAAATGCTTTCAGACTACACTTTTGATCGTGGCAGCCTGATATCTGCTGTAAATAATATTTCTTTAGGAAATATAACTACTGATTTACATGGTTCTATAATTACGGGACTTCAGACTTGGACAGATTCTTACAATGATGAGAAGTTGTCGATAGGAGCAATGCTGCTTATAACTGATGGAGAAGATACGAAAGGCTCATATACCATAGAGCAAGTATTGCAGGAACGTGGAAATAAGCAAATATTTTCAATCAAGGTTGGAGAAAGTTCTTCAAGTGTAAGCGAATTTGGAAACAGCGCTTCTTACACTTTTGGTAGCTTTGAATCATTTTTAAATGGTGTTGAAGTAATAATTGACAGGCTGAGTGAAGATGCAAAGAATATGATTTGGTTTAGTTATGCTTCTCCAAAAAGAGGTAACCAAGTTCGTACGTTTGAACTTGAGTTAATAGGTCAATGGCAGAATAGTCCAAATACAAGAGATTACGGATTCTATGAAAATATTCTTCAACTGAATTATAATAGCTCTGACTTTTCTGATGTTATTCCAGGTCTGTACATTAACAGGTCTGTTTATAATACAGAAGGGGTAAATGTTATAAATGCAATTCAAAAGGATACTGTAAAGATTAAAGCAAACACGATTTTTCCTATCTACGAACCGAAGTATACATTCGAATTAAAATTATCAGCTCAACAGGAAGTTAATTTGTTTGTTCTTGATGGAGATAGTAGTGTAGCATATATCTATTTGCCGGAAGGAGTTAGTGTAAGCTCTTCGGATACACTAATCATAAAGGATATTGGGAATAATTATGAAAGAAGACTTTCTTTTCAGGGAAATATCATAAATTCGATTGACGATGATTTGATTGATAAATTGAATGAATTCCAGCTTTTTCAAAACTATCCAAACCCATTTAACCCCACTTCTACAATTAAGTTTGGACTTCCTGAAGCTGCAGTAGTAAAACTGGAGGTTTTTAATATTCTAGGGCAAAGAGTTAAATCTCTTGTTAACGCGCGAAAGTCGGCAGGATATCATACAGTAACTTTTAATGCCTCTGATCTTTCATCAGGAATGTACATTTATAGAATACAGGCAGGAGATTTTGTTCAGGTTAAAAGAATGACGTTGATCAAGTAATATCCAAAACCACCTGAATATGCGTTTTTATGCCTTCTGATTTGTTTTAGGTTATATGGTCCTTACTAACTTGAACATCATAAGTTCATCGAGAAACCCTGTTTTGAAAGACAGGGTTTTTTATAAGTCAAAGTTGCTAATATCTAATTTACTTGAATTTAATACTCAATAGTTTATTTTTTATGTAAAGAAGTATGCATGGGTTATAAAACAGACAAAGAAAATTTGGCTACTCAAATGCAGAATCTGTATTTGTTGGATAAGCTATTCAGGAAAGAAGGCTGTTCCTTTAAGGAAATAGTCGATGATATTCCAGGCATATTCCATACAAATTATGTAGCGGATATGTCGATCGATAATATGAATAGAGAGGGAGAGGAATATTCTCAACTAACAAAAGAAGAAATTAATGAAATGGGCTTTGAATATTTTTTAGAATATGCCCATCCATATACTATTGAAGTTGTCGGTCCGCGATTCCAAAAATTCTATGAAGAAGCAGATGATGAAAAGGTTAAAGCAGATTTTCAATTGATCAAAAATCCTAAAACCAATGAATATGATACATTTTTCACTGTAAGTAAGCCTTTTAAGGATAAAGAACTTTTGCTCACCACATCAAATCCGGTTGAAACTTTAGATTGGATAAGTACAAAGGTGGAACGGATTGCCGGCGAAGAAATATTTGTAAGAAAGCATTTTCGTCAGTTTCAGTCACTTACTATAAGAGAGCTCGAAATTCTAACCCTAATTGCACAAGGCAAAACAAATAGACGAATTTCAGATCAACTATTTATAAGTATTGCTACCGTTAAGCAACATCGCAAATTCATAAAGAAAAAGACCGACTGCAAAAATACGGTAGAGTTAGTAAAATTTGCCCAAGCTTTTGATTTGATATGAGCTACCGTACTGATTTTGAAATATTGATTGGGCAAAGAATTGATCTTTTAAGAATTGAAAAAGGAATAAAAGAACATGGTGATGATTGGCAGGACTTTTTGGATGATATTCCGGGCTTTGTTCATCTTAATAAGAAATCGGGAATTCTTGTTCACTATATAAATGAAACAGGAATTAAGGAGACAGGTTTTACAAATGTTGAATTAAATGAGATGGGTTATAATTATCAGGAAAATCATCTTGATCCTTTCACACTACATGTAACGGTTAAAAGTCTGGTGCCTTTTATAGAGAGAGATAATGACAATGAAATATTTACATTTTCACAGGGACATCGAAAAAGAGAAGAAAAAGAATTCGAACACATATATACAGCTACAAAGCCTTTAAGAGGTACTGATAATCTGATTTCTTATTCATTGCAACTCGATCAACTGGGTGAGTTATCAAAAAAAGTAGATCGGGTACTCGGTGAGTACAAGTTTATGCACCGCTATTTTTTGCATTATCAATCGCTCACACCAAGAGAAATTGAAGTATTAACATTTATTGCTCTTGGAGATACTAATAAAAGGATTTCAGAAAAACTATTTATTAGTAAAGCAACGGTTAAGCAACACAGAAAGAATATTAAGAGAAAAATAGAATGTCGGAATATTTATGAATTGGTAAAGTTCGCTCAGGCTTTTGATTTGATTAAGTAGAATTATATGGGATATAAAACTGAAAAAGAACAACTGGAAAGTCAGGAACAAAGCTTATTTCTTTTGGACAAATTAATGACCAAAGAAAATAGTGATATAAAAGATCTTTTAGATTCACTTCCGGGAATATTTCATACTAATAGAATAGAAAATGTGGAATTGGTTCATCTTAATAAAAATGCTGAGAACTGGATTGACATGCTTACAGAAGATGTAAGAGAAGAAGGGGTAGCATTATTCGAAAAGATAATCCATCCGGACACGCTTAAATATACGACTCCAAGGTTTATTGAATTTGGGCAAACTGCAGGTGAGCATGAAATATGCAGCGGATTTCAGGGAATTTGGAACCCAAAACTTGGCGAGTTTAAAATGTTTCTTACTTTTCTGAAAAAATATAAAGGAACAGATCTTTTACTTTGTGTCAGTAATCCTATCGAAAATGCCGGAGAGATTTCAGAGAAACTGGAAAAAGTAATTGGAGAAGAGGCATTTGTACGTAAGTATTTCAAAAAGTTTAAGCAATTAACACCAAGAGAAGTTCAAATACTCACGCTAATTTCTGGTGGTGAAATCAACAAAATGATTGCTGACCGATTATTTATTAGCACAGCTACAGTAAAACAACACAGGAAGAACATTAAAAGAAAGCTTGAAGTTAGAAATATTGTAGAAATGGTCAGGTATGCGCAAGCATTCGATCTAATATAGCCGATCCCAAAAATAACCACTTGTGGGTATTTACAAGCTCTATCCTCAAAATTAGTTTAACCGCACAGGTGTGTGGTGATTTTGAAAATTCAAAACATCATAATCTGCTATCAACAAAAACTAATTCAGGGTACTATGAAACGCTCAATTCTATTATTCGGCTTTTTCTTTTTAACAATATCTGCTTTCGGGCAAAATACATTAATCGTTGATAATACCGGCAGCGCTCCAACCGGTGATCATATTTATACCAACTTACAAGATGCTATTGATGCTGCACAGGCAGGGGATGTGATACAGGTAATGCCGAGTCCAACACAAAATGGAAATATAAATTTAAATAGTAAAAATAATTTAACAATATCTGGTATAGGTATTAATCCTCAACTACTTGGAACACCAACTGCTGAAAGATCCCAAGTTGGAAATATAGTTATAATAGGATCTTCCAATATTGTTTTAACTGGTTTTACTGGAGCTATCTTACAGGTTGCTAATGCAAGTGCTAGCAGCACAGAATTGATACTCGATAAAATGCATATTACTGGTTTTACAATCGAATCTCTTTCTAACTCTGTTTTTCGAAATTCGTTTATAAATACAAGCGCTAACAGTAAAATAGAATCTCCTGCTTCAGGTATTCAATTTGTTAATTGTATTGTAACAGGTGTTTTTCCATCTATTCATAACACTAATTTCACAAACAACATTATATACAGTTACAACAGTGTTGTTTCAAATAACATTTTGAATTCAGTATTTCGAAATAACATAATTATTTCTAATAATCAGTTTACAACGAATCCATCAAATTCTGATAATTCAGTATATGAATTTAATTATTCGGAAAATCCATTACCAACTTCTGGTACTAATGCAGGAACTGGTAATATTGGTACTTTAACTGGAACACTTTTCGTTGATTCAAATATTGATTTTAATACTCCATGGAATAGAATTTGGAGACCTGAGCTTGGGTCTAATAATTTAATAGATGCAGGCAAAGATGGCACTAATATTGGACCAACCGGTGGTTCATCACCATACAAACTTGATTCTAGTCCTCTACCATTTATCAAGGACTTGATAGCACCTATCACAATAAAAAAAGGCACAGACACAGAAGTCACCATCAAAGCAAAAGGCAACTAAGCCTCTTATCTAATTTTCATTCAAAAAGAGGTTTATTATGCGATCATTCAATGTTTTAGGATCATTACGCAGTCACTCAGAGCAAGTCTGTTGGAGCGTAAGCAGAGACGGACGCAGCGAAGAGTCTGCACAAACGGTTACTTGGCAGGAAAAGATTGTGCAGATCCTTCGCAAGTATGCTCAAGATGACATCTTAAAAAGCGTTCACTTATGGGTTGTATTACTGGTGTTTATTAGCGGGAATATTCAGGCACAAAACATATCAGAATTAGAATATTTCTTTAATGCCGATCCCGGTGTGGGAGCAGCAACTTCTATTTCATCTTTTACAAATGATTCAGAAATTACATTTACCGGAGATATTACTACTTCGGGTTTAGAAAATGGAATTCATACCCTGTTTATTCGTGCTAAAAATTCGGATGAAGAGTGGGGGCTTCCCATAAAAAAACTGGTATTGGTAGATGCCGGAGAAGTTTTAGAAATAGATCAAATGGAATATTTCTTTAATGAAGATCCGGGTGTAGGTTTGGCGAATACCCTTTCTGTGACTTCATCTGCAGAAATTAATCTTACAACCGATTTAGCAACTTCATCTCTTACTAATGGAATTCATACGTTATTCATTCGTGCAAAAGCCAATGGTGGAGGCTGGGGACTTCCAATAAAAAAATTAATACTTGTAGATAAAGACGATCCTAATTCTGTAAGTATAATCACTGAAGCGGAGTATTTCATAGATGCTGATCCCGGTTTTGGAAATGGAACTTCTATTGATCTTGCCGATGGTTCAGAAATTGAAGAAAGTGTGACAATAAATACTTCAGATTTATCAGAAGGCTCTTACATAGCTTATATCAGAGTAAAAGATGAAGACGGGGAATGGAGCTTAATTGCTAAACAAGCTTTTGAGGTAGTAGATCCTTTAATTACCATTGCAGAAGCTCGCAGCTTAGATAATGGAACAGAAGTTACGGTGAAAGGGGTAATCACCAGAACTTCCGAAAATTTCGTTTACCTGCAGCAAGATCAGAATGCTCTCATGATCTTTAGTAATGAAGGCTCCAGTCCCGACTTCTTTAGTTTTCTACAAAGTGATTCCTTAAATGCAGGAGATTCTTTATTGGTAACAGGTTCTTTAGAGGAGTTTGAAGGACTAAAAGAAATATTAGATGTAACGGAATACTCAGTGATTTCTTCAGGTAATCCATTACCGGCTTCTCAAGAAATAACATTGACTGAAGCAATAAATAACGCCGAAAACTACGAAAGCGAAATTGTATACATCCGAGATTTAGAGTTCATTGACGGAGCTTCCGGTACTTTTACTGGAGCGACACGTTACACGGTTCAAAAAGCAGGAACGGATACCACATACAGATTTTTCGTTCACGGTCCCGGTAACAGTGATTTGGCGGGGGAAACAATTCCTCAAACTACATTTGATTACGAGGGAATAATCAAAGAAATAAGCGATGGAGATACAGGTACGCATCATGTACTGGCACCACACAATCCTACTGATATAACCAATATTGCGGCCCCGGTTTATCCTACCATAGCAGAGATCCGGGAATTACCTTTAGGAGAAATTGTAACTGCTAAAGCATTGGTTACAAGAGCAAAAGGAAGATTCGCTTATATCCAACAGGATACAGCGGCTGTAAACTTGTTCAACTCAAGCGGTGTATTTTTTAATGCCGTTGCTGATGGTACGGTACAATCAGGAGATTCAGTTCTGGTTACCGGAGAAGTTTCCGAGTTTGAAGGTCTTCGGCAACTCAATAATGTGACAGATTTTCAAGTAATATCTTCCGGAAATGACTTACCCGAACCTGTTTTATTAACTATGGACGAACTGGTTTCGTCCGGTTATAAATATCAAGCTGAGCTTATAAAAGTAGATAGTTTATTTATAACTGAGTCATCAACGTTCAATTTAGGAGTTGGGTATGAAGTTTTACAAAAAAACAGTTCATCTTCAGCTCAATTATATGTACCAACAGGTGGGGATACTGAAATTGGAGGGTTAACGATTCCGGCTTTGTTCAACTACGAAGGGATTCTGGGACAGTTTGACTCGGAAGACACCGGATCAGGTCATCAGATTAGGCCTATTAACCTTACAGATATTATTGAACTTGAGCCTGCAATTGAAGTTGATTCACTTGAAATTACTTTCAAAGTAGATATGTCTGTTCAAGTTGATAAAGGGAACTTTAATCCGGATTCAATGAACGCACAATTGGCAGGAAGTTTTACCGGATGGAGCACTCCTGTTGATATGCAAAATATCGGTGATAACAAATACGACATAACTCAAAGTTTTATAGATCCAATCCCCGGTGATACCATATTCTATAAATTCGTTTATACAAAAGCTGATTCTATCGTTTATGAAGATCCCAATCCCGACATCTCACCGGTTGCAAAAGAATTTAACAATAGATTCTATGTGTTTACAGGTACTGAAGCGGATACTGATGGAGATGACATTAAAGATGTAGTGTTGGATCGGGTGCTTTTTAGTGATGATGATGGTAGTGTACCTATAGATTCAGTGATAAGACTTTCAATAGAAACTGTTAATGCGTTTATAACAGATACCATTGAAATTCCGATTCAAATTACCGGCTTAGGAGATTTACCAATGAGTTCTTTTGAACTGGCAATTAATTTTGATCCTGCTTTAATGGATTTAGAATTATCTGATAATACTGAGTCGTTAACATCTGATTTTTTGGTTGAATCAAATAAAACAATTCCGGGAAAGATCGTAATATCTGGAGCATCTACTTCAAGTGTAAATTCAGATGGGGATTTGCTTTTCCTTAATATCTATCCTCAAGCCTCCGGAGAAGGATCTATTGAAGTTGAAAAACTAACAATTAATGAAGATGGAGAACTAATAAATCCAACACTAAGTCTAGTCAATATAATTGAAAGGGTTTGTGGTGATGTAACCGATGACAGGACTATAAGTACTTTGGATGCAACTTTTGTTTTGAGACATACTGTGTTTCTTTCTCCGCAGTATCCATTATCAGGTCTGGATTCAGTAGCAGCTGATGTTACAGGAAACGGAGATATCAGTGCATTTGATGCTTCAAGAATTCTTCAGTTTGAAGTCGGATTTATAGATGAATTGGGCTGTAATACTGTTGTATCAAAAAAAGAACCACTTTTTACAAAGGCTCTATGGCATAAAGTTGAAAAAGAAGATGAAGTACTTGTTACGATAGATATTTCAAACAATGACTTTGATATTTATTCAGCTCAATTTGATTTGAAAATTGAGGAAGGGTTGTCATTCAATCGCTTAAATAATAAACCCTCAAACTGGCAAACTCTAATCAATAATAGAGAGGGGTCAACTCTGGTATCTATGTTTGGTGTGCAACCACTTGAATCTAAATCTCTGGAACTTGTGTTAACCAAAGATCAACGTTCATTGAATGCAAAAGTTAATGCAAACGTTATCCTAAACGAGAGTGAGTTGTATAAGCTGAATGAATTGTTAGTAAATACATTACCGGATGAATTTAATTTAAAACAAAACTATCCTAACCCATTCAATCCAAGTACAAATATTGAATATTCCTTACCTGAGCAGGCAAATGTAACTCTCACTATCTACAATATGCTCGGGCAAAAAGTAGCAACCTTGGTTAATGAAGCATTAGCAGCAGGTACGTATAACCAAACTTGGGATGCGAGTTCAGTTTCAAGTGGTGTTTATTTCTACCGCTTAAAAGCTGGAAATAAAATATTTACTAAACGAATGCTACTTGTTAAATAAGGGTAGACATGAATTCTATTAAGTTTGTTCTTGGAATTATAATTGTAAACCTGATCCCGAATTTAAGTTTCGGGCAGGTTTCGATTTCATATACAGACACAACAATTGAGGCTAATCAAATACATGAAATTCCTATTCAATTAAATGTACAAAATGAAGATTCAGTATATGGCTTAAGAATAGAATTTGAGTTTGAGTCAGAGCACTTAGAATTTATTGGAATGGAATCTGAAAATACTATTTCAGACTCTGTATTGACTGCTATAAATAATAAGAACGAGACCATTATATTTTCTCTGTCGTCTGTACACCCAATTAGTAAAAGTGGTACACTTTTTAAACTGTCTATTCGGCCAAAGCTTGAATCTGTTTCCAGGCTGAATAATTCAAAGCTTAGGGTAAATGAAGAAGAAGAAATAGAAAGTTCATTTTCTGCAGAAATTAATTCTGTTACAAGCCCTGTAACACTATCAGTTTCGGGAGATACTTCAGAAGTTAGAACCAATATGACATTAGATATTGGTTTAGCAGGGCTGCAGGGAAGAGACCTTAATAGCTTTAGTTTTATATTAGATTATAGAAAGAAATCATTTGATTTAATTTCATTTGAAGCCAACGAAACACTTTTAAGTGCAGGTTATGTTATCAATTCGTCTATAATAGCGGATTCATTAATTGAAATTTCCGGCAATAGCGAAACCCCTGTTTCAGAGGATGTATCAATAGGAAGTGTTTTGCTTTATTCGAATGAAGAAGGACTTTTTGAGTTCAATGTTACAGAACCTTCAGTAAATAACGGTTCCATCAATATTGAAGTAGAAACTGAAGAGACCCTGATCACAGAAGATAAAACTGCTCCGGAAATCCCACAAAATTTTAAAGCCACATTTAGTGAGTCAACAGACTCAGCTTTGGTAGAATTAACTTGGAGCGTTGTTACAGACGTAGATCTTGATAAATTTATTATTTCCCGCAATGATGGAACTTCTGTTACTGAAATAGAAGTCGACAGTACTAATTATACAGATGTACTAAAAAAATCAGGGAATTTTAATTATTTCGTCCAATCAATTGATTTTTCAGGCAATTTGAGTGAACCCTCTGAGGTAGCTCAGATAACAATTATTAGTGTTTCTAATGAGATTCAAACCGGATTTGTTCCACTAGAGTTTTTACTCTTCCAAAACTATCCAAATCCATTTAATCCTAGTACAAATATCAGTTTTGGTATTCCCGAAGCAGCTATAGTAAAGATTGAAGTTTACAATCTGCTTGGACAGAAAGTGAAAACGCTTATTAATTCTCGTAAAACGGCAGGGTTACATACAGTAACTTTTAATGCCTCTGATCTTTCATCAGGAATGTACATTTATAGAATACAGGCTGGAGATTTTGTTCAGGTTAAAAGAATGACGTTGATCAAGTAATATCCAATACCACCTGAATATGCGTTTTTATGCCTTCTGATTTGTGTTAGGTTAGATCGTCCTTACTAACCTGAACATCATAAGTTCATCAAGAAACCCTGTTTTGAAAGACAGGGTTTTTTTATTTCACAACCACTCTATTTTTCACGATATTCAGTCCAATTAAAAGACTTAATCAAGACGTAGCTTTCCGTGAAAGAATTTATTCGTATCGCATCAGGACAAGGTTTTTGGGGAGATCTCCCAATAGCTCCGGTAAACCAGGCTAAAAAAGGTCCCATAGATTATTTAGTAATGGATTATCTGGCAGAAGTGACCATGTCCATTATGCAAAAACAAAGAATGAGAAATCCGGATTGGGGATACGCCCGTGATTTTGTGGGTGTAGTAGAGCAGGTACTGCCCGAGATAGAAAAAGATGGAATTAAAGTGATCAGCAATGCCGGGGGCGTAAATCCTCAAGCTTGCAAAGATGAAATTCTGAAGATTGCTAAAGAAAAAGGCTATAAAAACCTCAAAGTGGCTGTTGTTGATGGCGATGATATTCTTCCGAACATTGACGAATTGATTGCCGACGGACATGCTTTAAAAAACATGGAAACAGGCGAGCCTATCACAACGGTTAAAGATCAATTGCTTAGTGCGAATATCTATTTTGGATGCCAACCTATTGTGGAAGCTTTGAAATTAGGTGCTGATGTTATCATTACAGGACGTGTAACTGATACCGGACTTACTTTAGCACCAATGATACACGAGTTTGGCTGGGAGTATGATGATTTTGATAAAATGTCGGTTGGAACTATTGCCGGACATATTTTAGAATGTGGTGCTCAAGCATCAGGTGGTAATTTTACGGATTGGGAAAAAGTTAAAGACTTTACGGATATAGGATTTCCGATTGTGGAAGCTTATCCAGGCGGAGAGTTTTTTGTTACTAAACATGAAGGGACAGGTGGACTGGTTAGTTCACAAACAGTAAAAGAGCAATTGCTTTATGAAATCGGTGACCCGAAAGATTATATAACTCCGGATGTAGTAGCTGATTTTACTTCCATCCATGTAGAAGATGTAGGTAAGAACAGAGTTAAAGTGTATGGCATTAAAGGTGAGCCATTTACAGATTCATATAAAGTTTCCGCGAGCTATAACGACGGGTTTAAACTCTCAGCAACATTGGTATACTCATGGCCTGATGCACTCAAAAAAGCTCAAAAAGGAGCTGAAATACTGGAAGGTAGAGCACAAGCTCTTGGCTTGAATTTAACAGAATTCAATAAAGAATATATTGGATATAATGGTGTGGATGAACGTCCCACCAATGATGATCCCGTAAATGATGATATTGATGAAATTCAAATGAGAATTTCAGTTACAGGACCAAAAAAAGAAGATTTGAACCGCTTTGGAATGGAAATAGCACCGTTAATATTAACCGGACCAAGTGGTGTTACCGGTTTTGCAGGAGGAAGACCAAAGGCAAGCGACGTAGTGGCTTACTGGCCGGCGTTGTTGGCAAAGGAAGCAGTTCAACCAAGAGTAACTATTTACGAAATTAACTAACTAAATCAATCAGAATAGATAATGAAGATTGCAGTAATTGGAGCAGGGGTAGCAGGATTAACAGCCGGAAGAATATTAGCCGGGTCAGGACATGAAGTTGTGGTTTTTGAAAAGAGCCGTGGCTACGGTGGCAGGTTAGCTACCCGATATGCAGGAGCAGATAATTCCACTAAAGTTGATCATGGGTTACCATATATAGAAGTTTCTTCTCCTGATATTGAACCGTTAATTGATGAAATGGTTGAAGCCGGAATATTAACTCCTTGGCAAGGACCTTTCGTGCATATGAATGAGAAAGGTGAACTCTCTGATGTTAAACCATCCAAAAAAAGATACATTGCTGCAAAGGGAATGAATCAGGTTGGTAAAAAATTAGCCAGAATGGTGGATGTCAGAACCGAAACTAAGGTCAGTGGTGTTACACATATTGGTGAAGACAGAACCAAGAAACGTTCCTGGATGCTGAACTTCCCGACCGGTTTAACAGAAAATTTTGATGCCGTTATTATTGCTGCACCATCAAAACAAGCGTATGCAATTTTGAACACAACGATAGATGAAGTTCAAACGCTTAAACTTCTTCGGGAAGTGGATGATGTGGAATACGCTCCTTCTTTTTCGCTTATGGTTGGCTACGGGTCAACAGATAACCCTGATTGGGCAATGATGACTTGCGATAATGACGTTATCGAATCCATAACTAATGAAACTTCGAAAAGATCAGAAGACTCAGAATGTGCATTTGTAGTTCATACTACTTCAGAATTTGCAAATAAGTTCAAAGATTCTGACCATGATGAAGTGCAGGAAATTATTCTGGATGAACTCGCGGAGATTTTAGGCGGTTGGAGTGCTCTTCCGGAGTGGAAACTATTGCATTTCTGGAGATACACAAAAGCTGTTAATCCTTTACCATCTCCGTTTATGGAAGTAGTAGGGAACGATGCACCTATAGCTTTGGTAGGAAGTTATATGAATGGAGATTCTGTAGAATCTGCATATTTATCCGGCCTTGCGATTGGAAAATTCTGGTCAGATAAATTTTCAGACTAAATATATAAACTTTTAAAACCCGTCCTTTTGGGTGCTTTAAAGCGATTAAATAGCTATCTCAGTAAATACAAGTGGGCAGTTGTACTGGGTACACTGTTCCTTACAGGTGCTAACTTCTTCCTGGTGTGGATTCCCGGGCTTATCCGTAAAACAATGGATGAAGTAGAAGCTCTGAAAAATGCTGATTATGATGGAGCAGACACTCTTTTCTCTACACTTTTTTCGACAGAAGCAGGAATAATACTAGCTGAAAATGCAGGCTATCTGATCGGAGCAGTAGCTTTATATGGAATTCTCTTATTTGCTACTCGTCAAACTTTGATCGTTTCCTCCAGAAAAGTTGAATTTGATATGAGAAACGAGATTCTGGAAAAACTCATGAAGCTTCCTCAACGTTTCTATGCAAAGTATTCTTCCGGAGAAATTTATGTAAGGGCAACTGAAGATGTAAACAAAGTCCGCGAATACTACGGTCCGGTTATCATGTATAGTATTAACACTATTACCAGAGCCGGCTTTGTGATAACCATGATGTATGTAGTCAGTAAAGACCTCATGATCTGGGCTTTAATACCACTTCCATTCATTTCTGTATTTGCTTATTGGATAACAGGTTACATACACAAGCATTCTATTATAATTCAGGAGCAATACTCGGAATTAGCCGGACAAGCTAAAGAAACCTTTTCCAGTATCCGTTTAATAAAAGCGTACAACAGACTCGATAACGAGCAAAAGAAATTCGAGAAAATGAGCGAACAGTATCGAAAGAAAAAGCTTCGTTTAGATATGATCGAATCTCTGTTTCATCCTGCACTAAACTTTCTGATCGGCATATCTCTGTTAATTGTGATCTGGAAAGGAGGGGAGATGATCATTCAGGGTTCGCTAACTGTTGGTAATATTGCTGAGTTTCTGATCTACGTAGCTTACTTAACGTGGCCGGTAGCTGCTTTAGGATATACCACAAACAGATTCCAAAAATCTCTTGCTTCATGGAACAGAATTGAAGAAGTCTTAGATCAGCCCATCGAAATTGAAAGCTTAACCACTGTTCAGGAGCAGAAAGATCCAAAATCCACTTTTGGTTCAATCGAGTTTAAAAATGTAAGTTTCAAATATCCTGATACCACAGAAAATGTGATCAAAAATGTAAGTTTCAAGATCGAGAAAGGACAAAATATAGCCATTGTAGGTAGAACCGGATCAGGAAAAACAAGTCTTGTACAACTCATCCCACGTTTGTTCGATCCCAATGAAGGGGAAGTGCTGATAGACGGTCAGAATATCAAATCCCTGGATCTGGAACAGCTCAGATCAGCTATTGGCTTTGTTCCTCAGGATACATTCCTTTTCTCTGATACTATCGGTGATAACATTTCATTCGGTATTGAAGGAGCTACTACAGAGATGATAGAACAGGCGGCAGAAAAAGCTCAGGTTAAAGAGAATATTTTGGATTTTGAGAAAAAATTTGAGACTATGTTAGGAGAAAGGGGAATAACTCTTTCGGGTGGGCAAAAACAACGTACGGCTATTGCAAGGGCATTAATTAAAGACCCGAATATTCTGATTTTTGATGATTCACTAAGCGCAGTTGACACAAAAACAGAAGAAGCCATACTAAAACATTTGAGACAAGAATTAAGTGGCAGGACAACAATAATGATAAGTCACCGTATTTCAACTATAAAAGATGCGGATGTGATTTATTATTTAAAGGATGGTGAAATTGTAGAATCTGGGAACCACCAAGAACTTTTAGCACTTGAAGGACATTATACTAACATGTATAACAAGCAAATACTAGAACAAGAACTGGCTGAAATATAAAACTGGACATATGAGGATAGCCTGAACGCAATTCCTCATTTAAAATAACATTACGGGAGACACACAATGATAGTAGTTCCACTAGGCGTAGCCTCAGCAACCCCAACAGCAGTACGACATTTACCCGCAGTAGCACTTTGGCGCGAAGGAAGCGTATTCCTTTTTGATTGTGGCGAGAATGCACAAATGAGAATGCTTCAGGCCGGAATTAAACGCTCTAAAATAGAATGTATTTTTATTTCTCATTTTGACGTGGATCATTACTCAGGATTAATTGGATTGTTATCTACACTGCAACTTCAACGTCGCGATAAACCATTGAGAATTGTTGCACCGGAAGGAATTCAGGAATATGTAGAATGGAATCTTAAGTTTTCAGGAGTTGAACTCGGCTTTGAGATCATCTTCATAGAAGTAGAAGAGGGCACGGATGAAGCTCGTGTAATTGATGCTGAAGATTATTATGTAGAAGCGAGAGCGCTCAAACACAGAAGATATTGCCTTGGCTATCGGTTTCAGGAAAAAGATAAACCCGGAAAAGTAAATGCTGAGAAAGCTACTGAAATGGGGATCACTGAAGATCAGCAGTTCAAAGATCTGAAAGACGGACAAGATGTGACCTTAAGTGACGGAACGGTTGTAGAATCATCAGATATTGTAGGACATCCACGACCCGGAGATAGTTTCGCATATGTGACCGACACAGAATACTGCCCGAATGCCGTTAAACTGGGGATGAATACCAACATTCTTTATCACGAAGCAACATTTAGTGATTCGCTATCTGATAAAGCCTCAGAAACAGGGCATTCTTCAGCAAAAGACGCTGCAAGAGTTGCTACTGAAGCTCAAACAAAACTGTTGGTTATCGGTCATTTTTCCGCACGATATACAAATGCACATCTGCTTTTGAAAGAAGCCAGAGAAGGTTTTTATCCTGCATGGTTAGCTAATGAGTTACGACCAATTTTTACGGATCCTACCCATGAGCGTGGAATTGTTAAAGCAAAAGTTGAGTTAAAGGATCTGACTAAGGATTCCGGAAGCAGTAGTAATTACAGCAAAGGAAGCAGCGATCGCAGAGGTGGCGGCAGAAAGAACTTCCGTCCAAGACGAAAAAGTGGCGGAAGCAGCTACAAAAGCAATAGCAGAGATCGTAACAGTGGATATAAAAGCAGAAGGTCTTCAGATAGTGACAGACCCAAAAGCAATGATGAAAACCGTTGGAACAAAGATTCAAGTAATCGCTCCAGATCTTCATACAGAGATCAGGACAGATTTTAAACTGAAAAGCATTGGGTAAGAAAGAAACCAAAAAAGCCGTCGATAGAAAACTAATTCGGCGGCTTTATTTTTATATACGTCCATACAGATGGTTTGTAGTACTTGCCATAGGTTTAACACTGACAGCGGCATTTCTGGGAACTGTACGCCCAAAACTTACTCAGATCGCCGTTGATGATTACATTGCATTCAATGATCTGGATGGACTACTCAAGATCATTGGACTTCTTTTTCTTGCTCAGATAGGTGAGTTTGTACTTCAGGTTATCAACACTTATATCACACGCTGGTTTGGTCAGGGATCACTCTTCTCATTGCGAAATGCAGTGTTTAAGAAAATTCAGAATTTAAATATTCAGTTCTTTGATAAGAATCCGATCGGTAAACTTATTACGCGGACAACCAGTGATATTGAAGCGCTTAGTGAGCTTCTTTCGGACGGAGTAGTAGCTATCATCGGAGATTGTTTCCGGATCATATTCATTCTCTACTTTATGTTCAGTATGAGCTGGGAACTTACTCTGGTTACCATAGCGATACTTCCGGCTCTGTTCTATGCTACGTTTTGGTTCAAAGGTAAAGTGCGTATATCTTTTCTCGAGGTAAGAGATCAGATCGCTCGTCTTAATTCTTTTGTGCAGGAGCATATCAACGGAATGGACATCGTTCAGCTTTTCAACAGAGAGAAAAAGCAGCAGGATAAATTCAAAAACATAAATGCTGCTCATCGCAAAGCGCATATTGAAACCATTTTCTACTTCTCTATTTTCTGGCCTTTGGTTGAAATGATGGCAAGTTTTGCCATGGCATTGGTCGTTTGGTACGGTGGTGGTCGAGCGCTGATGGGTGGAGTGACATTTGGTGTGCTTCTGGCTTTTATACAGTACGCACGACAGTTTTTTATGCCTATCCGTGGACTTTCAGAAAAATTCAATACGCTCCAATCTGCACTGGCTTCATCTGAACGAATTTTCAATGTGATGGATATCGAAACCGAAGTTCAGGAACCGGATGAGCCCAAAACCATTGTCGATCCCAAAGGAGAGATCACTTTCGAAGATGTGTGGTTTAAATACAATGAAGACGGCGAGCAAATTCTGAAAGATGTTTCTTTTACTGCCAAAGCCGGAGAAACCATCGCAATTGTTGGAGCAACCGGGGCGGGGAAGACTACCATCATTAATTTATTACTGCGATTCTACGACATTCAAAAAGGAAGTATAAAACTGGATGGAGTTGATATTCGAGATCTGAGTTTGAATGAACTTCGATCTAATTTTGGACTGGTGTTGCAAGATAATGCTTTGTTCTCTGGGACTATTTTAGAAAACATCACTTTGGGTAATCCTGATATCAGCAGGGAAGAAGTAATTGAAGCGGCTCATAAGGTTGAAGCACATCGTTTTATAGAAAAACTGAAAGGAACCTATGATTACAAACTCCGTGAACGTGGTGCTTCGCTTTCAATGGGACAAAAACAGCTGATCTGTTTTGTTCGCGCTTTGGTCTACAATCCTCAGATATTGATATTGGATGAAGCCACTTCCAGTGTGGATTCCGAAACAGAAGCTTTGGTCACCGCTGCCAGTGATAAGATGATGAAGGGGAGAACCTCCATTGTAGTCGCTCACCGACTATCAACTATTCAGGGAGCAGACAGAATTCTGGTGATGCATAAAGGGGTGATCAGAGAATCCGGTTCTCATCAGGAACTGATTCTTCAGGAAAACGGCTTGTACAAAAAACTCTACGAATTACAGTATAAAGATCAGCTTGTAGAAGGCTAGGGGTTTGAATATTGAATATCGAACAGGGAATATTCAATATTGAAGTGTGGCTAGATTCTGATTAGGAAGTCATTCTGAGGCTACTGCCGAAGAATCTACACAGTTTAATTTTTCTACTTAAGAGAAATTCTTTCTTCGTCGGGAGTGATCAGAATGATTTTATCGGATCTAAGAATACTTTCGGATAGCGTAAATTCTCGTTCTTCCTCAAAATAGGCTTCACATTGCTGAGAGGTTTTTTAAACAGCCAGATTTCAGTTACAGAATTATCGTTATTACTTTTAAGTTCAAATTCATGATCAGGATTACACCCACTGTAACTAACTCTGCTATTCAGTACCTCATTGCTGATCGTCGGCATATCTGATGTTGTGATAATACTGTAAGGAGCACCAAACTCAATATCTTCAGATGTGCTGGATGTTTGATTGTCAGAACAACTGATGAGGAATCCAAAAAGTAGAAGTAAGCTTAATCGTCTCAAGATGTTTGTTTTTTTAGTTTTTATATCGGTTTTCCAAGATAAATAAAACCAGTTAAGAATCTTCCGGATTAAAGGTATGAGATGAGGCTTTTCGAAATTTGTATGTCATTGCAAATAAAAATCCAAGTAACACATGGATAGAAATAGTAAACAAAAATGCTCTTAATGTGCCCAGTCCATATTCATCATGTCCTAAATCAATCAATCTTGTAAATAATAAGATGTAGTAATAGCATGCTAAAATAAATAGATTAGCAAAGAAGAATTTCCAGAAATGTTTCCAGTCTTTCAATGTTACTAAGCTAATTACCCCTAGAACAGGACTCGATAAGAAGAAAGGTAAGAATGTTTCCATAATTTGGATGATCAATAGAGTGTACTAACACCCAGATATTTAAGAGGCGTACTTGTACTAATGTCCTTTATAGTGACATCTGTTTGTATCATTTACTACAATCCATTTTGTTCAACTAGTTCATATGGTTTATACAAGATATTTTCTTCAGGTATCGATTCAAAACCACAACCGATTACGTTTTTAGGTTTTTCTTTAAAAGTAGATTCCTGATCGATACAGTTTTTAAGAATCCAATTTTTTCCTTCATAACCAATACTCATTTCTCCTTTTGTAAAAATATATTGACTTCCGGGAAGTGGATTAAATCTTGATTTCTTACCTAGTAATATCCAATTGTAATCATTTGAAGGAGAAGAACGAATTATAAGGGTCAGATAATCTTCTGTTTCAGGATTTTGAACATAAAAAACCATTTTATCGCTTTGATCCCAGACCCATATGGCGCTTATCACTATGATTAAAGTGATTCCTATTATAGCTGAAAGTAATTTAAGAGATGTTTTCATATCTACAGTTGTTCAAGTCAGCTTGTGGTTAGACCGTACTATTGATTATTTGGTTAAACCAATTTTTTCTAAAAGGTCAGTTCCGTTCTTTAAAATTATTTTTGAAATATATTGATTAGGGTGTCCAAAAAACTCAAATGTCACCCACCAGTGCATAGTTGGATTTAATCTTACTAAATATCGAAAAGTTTTAACACTAGTATCTTTATTGATTGAGCTACTATCAGGTTCAAGTTCAATGTTTAATTTTTTTCCAATTATTGTTCGACCGCTGTCAGTTAAAGCAGAAGGTTCGAACGGAAAAATATAACCGGGAACAAGGGTTTTAATTTTTTTGAAAGTTCTACTAATTAATGTGTCCGGATCACCGTAGAAGAATTCACTTTTTTGTTTATCAGATAGAGAATCACTGTAATATTCAATATTCCATAAGTCTTCAGGATGAAAAACCTCATTTGCCTGAGAAACAGTAACTGAAGAGTCCTGGAACAGAAGTTGATAAAAATTACGAATCACCATTTTTTGCATTTCATATACTTCTTCAGAATTTTGCGCATTCAACGGCAAAACTGATACAAAACAAAAGATTAAAATGAAATGGAGCTTAAGCATATTAGAAATCCGTAGAATATTACAAATGAACCTCTGATCTCTTTCAAGATAATTAAAATGAGTTAAGAATCATGTATGAGAAAATACATGAAAATGAATCGGAGAATTTCAGAAAAGCCTCCAACTACACCGACCTTTAGAATTATTGGACAACCCAAGTCGATTTAGAAACTCATCATTGAATATTCCTTGTTCAATATTCTTAATCATTTTCTTTTCGCTTTTTCACGTCGTTCAAGCTCTTCGCTCAGCATTAAGTACTCACGGGAAGCATCGCTCGTGATAGAAGTGTTTTCATGAGATCTGCGAACCAAATAGGAAGAGTAAATTTATCTTATACTGCAGGCCAGCCAATTTCAGACTCTTTCAATTGCCACCAGCCAAAAAACCAAACATATTCTTGTTTATATTCAGCAACATACCATTCGGAAGTAACTACCCCAACAAAAATCTCAGCGCTGAAGAGATATCTATAATCAATGTTTACTAAAAAATTAATATTGCCATCGGATAGTTCTGAAAAAATTTCTCCCGTTGAGTTAATGTATTGAACTTTATTTGCGTTACTAGAAATTTTAAGGTTCGCTAAAAATTCATTTCTAAATGACTCTTTAATTCCACTAATATCTCCATATATCTCTAAATCACTAGGGCCGAGGTAACCAGAGTAGATAAATAGTGTATCGATAGGATAATATTGTTCATCTTGATGGAAGAAGCTAAGTGAAGTTTTTAGAACATTTTCTTTGCCAATGAAATACCAAGTTATTGTATTCAGAATCAGAATTCCTAGCAGAAAAAGGAGTGTGTACTTAAAGAACTTCATTATTTTGGATCAATAGTGTAAAGAGTGGGTGGCTGATAAGCCAACCCAATTATTGAAATAACAGAATTAATATAAGTAAATAAACTAAAATTTTGTCATTACGCTGTGAGTGCCAGACTTCAGAATATTGAACTATAAGAGTTGGTTTAGTAAATGATTGTATAGATCCTTCGCAGGTGTGTTCAGGATGACATACTACATAGTTGAAAAATCATCATTGAATATTCCTTGTTCAATATTCAATATTCAATATTCTCTTTTCTCACTTTCTTTTCGCTTTTTCCCTACGTTCAAGTTCTTCGCTTAACATCAGATATTCACGGGAAGCATCGTTCGTGATAGAAGTGTTTTCATGAGCTCTGCGAACCAAATAAGGAAAGGTGTTTTCAACAGAACCATAAGGTAAGTATTTCATACTTCTGACGCCCTGAGTAGCCAGATTGAAGGTAAGATTATCACTCATTCCGTAAAGCTGGCAGAAGGAGATATTGGGATGATTCTCTACTTTATTTTCTTTAATCAGTTCCAGCAATATGATACAGCTTTCCCTGTTGTGCGAAGCACAGCAAAACGCCATGTTATCCCGCTCTTGAAAACTGTAAAGAATAGCTTCGTTGTAAGCGTCGTCCGTATCACCTTTGGTAGGATAAATGGGATCTTCCAATCCAAGTTCTTCCGCTCGCTTTGACTCTTTATCCATATATGCGCCACGAACGATCTTTGCACCCAAAACCAAGCCGGTTTTCTTTAATTCAGTATGATGGGAAATCAATCGATCTCTTGAACTCTTCAAATACATCTGATACGTGTTGTAAAGAACAGGAGCGTCTGTGTTGTACAACCTCATCATATCCATGACCATGGTATCCAAAGCAGGTTGGATCCAGCTTTCTTCAGCATCCACAAAAATACTGGTGCCGTTTTCATAGGCAGTTTTACAGATCAGATCAAATCTGGCCATAGCTCGTTCCCAGTCAATGACTTCCTGAGGAGTTTTCGTTGAAGAAGGCTTACTGTACTTTTCCAATAACTCAAAATCTGCAATTGCCGTGATCTTCATGCTTATAAGAGGGATGGAAGAGTGTTTCCCTGCAAAGCGAATAGCTTTAAGAAATTCCTGTGTTACGGCTTCATATTCTTCTTCGGAATCTTTGGCTTCAGCTCCGTAATCCAGAACAGTTTCAACGCCAAACTCTGCAAGATTCTCAACAACAGAAATACAATCTTTAAGATCTTTTCCTCCACAAAATACTTTGTAGAATGTGTTATAAACTACTTGGTCGGCAAACGGAATTTTCCATTCCACTGCAAACATTCCCAGTTGACTCATGCTCAAAACCAGATCAGGATATTGATGCATGATGCCATAGATCCATTTAGCGAGTTTTAAATCCTTCGTGGACTTGTACTTAAAAGCAGTTTTAGTATTTGTGAGTAATTCTTGCATGTATTAAAAATGAAAGCGCTTTTTTGGGCGAGTCAATGATACTGAAAATTTTATAGAATCCATTATCGTCGGCCTACAAAAAATGAGTACCTCCATAACCCTGAATAAGCACTTTTGGTTTCTGAATGTTTTACCTGAAAAGTGTTTTTTAACTTGGTGAATAAACTTCCTGAAATTTCTACATGATTGAGTTTCATCCAGCGTTCAAAAATTTTAAAAGGTGTATGATCGAAATCTACAATAGCAACCAAACCATTTTGAGTTAAACCATCGCGTATCAATTCTAAATAATTGTGATCATCCCCAAACATGGATAGAGAGTAAGAGCATACGATAAGATCAAAGGGGTCGCTGTTGGTTAAATAAGTATGGACAGAAGTGTGCGCTAATTCTATACGATCAAAGGATTGTACTTTTGCAGAAGCTTTGTTAAGCATTTCTTTAGAAGCATCAACTCCAATGATATTGGCATCAGGGAACTGTTCACCAAGTTTGATGAGATGCTTTCCTGTTCCACAACCCAGATCTAAAATTCTTTCGGGACGGAAATCTTCAGGAATTAGTTCAAGCAAACGATTTCGTCCAAAAAGAATTCCCCAACGTGTAAGATCATAGATCCTAGAATGTGCTTTGTAATATGAGTTTACGGAATCAAACATCTAATTCAAGAAGAAAAGTGGAGGGGTAGGTTCCGACTCTGTCATTTTGCAATAAATAATCCTTAGAAACCGGTACTGGTTTAACTTTGCTTTGAACGAACCGTGGTAAGAATTCCGTGTTTTTATGAACAGACCGCATCAGAATTTTAGCTTTCGGCTTAGCTGATCTAAGAATAGCGATCCATTCTTTTTCCAACTGGTCAGTGCCATTTCCAACAAGCCAGTCCTGATGATCCAGCAAGACAAAATGAGAATATTTTTTTGTTGAATTGTTTAAGAAATCAGTCACAGTTCCGGTTGAGTGAGATAGACTATGGAGTTGTGACCGAATCAGTTCAAAATTTTCTTCTTTGAGATAATTAGGTAGGCAAGTTTCGGTGTAGTTTCCTTCCAGATACAGCTTCCAGAAGTAGTTGTTGTTTACACCTTGATCCACGAATAAATTCCAAAGTGTGGTCTTCATATACTCGTTGAGATCGGTAATACTGCTACGTTGAGTATCAGGCACTCCCGCAAGATTTAATATGAGTTTAGACTTCCAGAAATGCTGACTGAATCCCTGCCAAAGAGATGGAGCTATTTCTGTTTCAAATATTAGGGCTCTTTTATCAGGTGAAGTTTCAGCTATAATAGAGTTTATAGCAGAACGTAAACTCTTTATGTCGATCAAAAAATTTAAAACCCCTGCAAAATAACCTGTTAGACCGGAATTATAGAAACCTTTATCGGGGGAAAACCAATGAATATTGCTACTCCAAAATTTCAGGGAATACGGGTTTAGTAAGTGCTTTATATCATTGAATATTGATTGGTAGTGCTTTGTTTTCCCTGTCAGAAACATAGAACTCAGCAACTCAAAATTCCCGAATTCAAAAAGTGCACATTTCAGATCCAAAAGCGCATTTTGATATGGATTGATATCGATGCAATCAATGGAGCGTGGATTATCCAGAAGATAGTCGAACGCATTATCTCCTGCGCTCGTTATCATTAGAAGATCGCTGGTCGGACGAAGATTAATTAGATTTCGATCAATTTCGGGATCTTCCCAGCTGGTATTGTATATAAGAAAATGAGACGTAAGGTATTTAAACCAAAGATTCGAAAGCGAATTTTTCATTAAATAAACTTAGCATATTTTTAAGGAAGGTTCAGCCGAAACATCCTAACAATTTGCCGTCAAATTTGTATTTTTAAAATCAATTAAGGAAACTCATGGATACTACAGAAAGAAAGAAAAAACTTGAACAAGGGCTGGAAAAGGCCGGAGACATTCTGGAGCAAAAAGCTATAGAAAGTTACGATAAAGCTCTGGACAGACTTCAATACGAAAAAGATCGCCTGGAAAGAGAATTGCGACACGAATACAGAAATGCTCGTCGGTATGTAAGAGCAAATCCAGAGCAGGGTTTAGGTGTGGCATTTGTAGCCGGACTATTTCTGGGTGTATTGCTTACCAGAGGCGGAAAAGACTAATTAACTGAACGAATGGGAATTAATAAAGATCACCTAAATGAACTCTATGAGCGCGTGGATTCGCTCAGGAGGTATCTTTGACTACGACAAAAGAAAAGTCCGCATAATAGAACTTACCGAGAAAACCCAGGACCCTGAGTTTTGGAATGATCCAACTTCTGCGCAAGCAGTTATGAAGCAGATGGATAATGAAAAAGGTTTGGTAGAATCCTGGGATGATCTTAATGATCTGCGTGACAGCATCAATGTGTTTCTTGAATTTGAAGAAATGGGTGAAGATGTTGAAAGCGAGATCGAAGCAGAATATGCCAAGCTCGAGAATAAGCTGGAAGCATTGGAATTGAGAAACATGCTCAATGGTCCGGATGACCAAAGAGACGCGGTGGTAACTTTCAATCCCGGAGCCGGAGGAACGGAAAGTCAGGATTGGGCACAGATGTTATACAGAATGTATGTTCGCTGGGCTGAAAAGAATGATTTTAAAGTTTCTAATATTGATTATCAGGATGGAGATGTAGCCGGATTAAAATCAGCGACTATTGAAGTACAGGGAACCAATGCTTACGGTTTTCTTAAAGCAGAAAGCGGTGTTCATCGTTTAGTGCGAGTTTCGCCATTCGACAGTAATGCCAGAAGACATACGTCTTTTTGCTCAGTATTTGTTTCGCCATTGATCGATGATTCTATTGAAGTGAACATCAACGAAAGTGAAGTTGAGCTTCAGCGTTTTCATTCAAGTGGTGCCGGTGGACAGAATGTGAACAAAGTTGAAACCGGAGTCCGTTTGATCTGGGAAGGAGAGCTTTCTGATGGTAGAACAGAGAAGGTAGTTGCTGAGTGTCAGCAGGAGCGTTCTCAACTTCAGAACAGAGAGAAAGCTATGGTCTTATTGAAGTCCAGAATCTACGAGTTAGAAAAGGAAATTCAGGAAGAAGAAAAAGCTAAGCTCGAAGGCTCCAAAGGAAAGAACGAGTGGGGATCTCAGATAAGAAGTTATGTATTCGATGATCAGCGCGTAAAGGATCACAGAACCAATCACGAAACTTCCAATGTAAATGGAGTTATGGATGGGGATCTGGATGAATTCATTAAAGCGTATTTGCTAACCATTTCAACGCAGCCTCAGTAAGCATGATCAGGGTAGGAGTAACCGGAGGAATAGGTTCAGGTAAAACTACTCTTTGCAAAGAATGGGAAAGATTAGGTGCATTCGTTGTTTATGCAGATGATCTGGCTAAAAAGCTCATGGTTGAAGATGAGGAACTCGTAAAGAATATAAAATCTGTTTTTGGCGATGAGGCATATCAAAAAAATGGTAGTCTCAATCGACATTATCTGGCTGAGGAAGCTTTTGCAAAAGGCAGGGTTACAGAACTGAATCGGTTGGTTCATCCGGTTCTTTGGGACAAAGTAGAAGAGATCGCAGCCCAAAAAGAGAGAGAAGGAGTGGATGTATTTGTAAAAGAAGCGGCTATTCTTTTACAAAACGGCAGACCAGAAGATCTTGATTATGTTGTACTCGTTGAAGCGGATGAACAACAAAGAACGAAGCGTGTTGTAGAGAGAGATAATTCTGACAGAAAAAAAGTAGAAGGTCGTATTTCCGCTCAACAGGATTTTTCTACTCTTACAGATTTAGCAGATTTTGTAGTCACCAACAATGAAGGTGTTACCGAATTAAAGGAAAAAGCCGGATTGCTTCTGAAAGAGATTAGGAAATTTTAAAAGGAAATTGACTAAAAAACATTCATATATTACAGAAAAGCGCTTCCAAATAAATTATTAGGGATAATGACTACACAAAAAGAAGAAAGGCTTGTAACGCTTGAAGAATTCATAATTCAGGCACAGAACAGATTTCCGGGGGCTACAGGGGAGCTTTCACAATTGTTAAGAGACATTAGCCTTGCTGCTAAAATTATTTCCCGTGAGGTTAATAAAGCAGGTATTACCAATATTTTAGGGTATGATGGTTCAACGAATATACATGGTGAGTCTGTAAAGAAACTGGATCTCTTTGCGGACTCACAGCTTATTTCTGCTCTTGAACGTTCCGGCATAACTTGTATGGTTATTTCTGAAGAGAATGATGGTATTGTTCAGTTAAGTAGTACCGGTGGAAAATACATCGTTTATATGGATCCTTTGGATGGATCTTCAAATATTGATGTAAATGTATCCATAGGAAGTATTTTTTCAATTTATATGAGAGAGCCGCGCTTTGATCAAACCTTAAGAGAAGAAGACGCTCTTCAACCGGGAACTAAGCAAGTAGCTGCCGGATATGTATTATATGGATCATCTACTACACTAGCTTATACCACAGGGTTGAATGTTAGTTTATTTACTCTTGATCCAAGTTTGGGAGAGTTTATTCTCAGTGACCGCAAAGTTCAGATACCTGATCACGGAAAGATCTACAGCATCAATGAAGGAAGTTACAATTCATGGGAACTTGGTCTTAAAAAGTACATCAAGTATTGCCAGGAAGATGACCCAGAATCGGGCAGACCTTATTCAGCAAGATACATTGGCTCAATGGTTGCTGATCTTCACAGAACATTAATAAAAGGTGGGATTTTTATTTATCCTCATAGTAAGCGATATCCGAATGGTAAACTAAGATTGATGTATGAGTGCAATCCACTTAGTTTTATTATTGAACAGGCAGGAGGGATGGCAACGGACGGACATCAAAGAATAATGGATATCGAACCAACAGCCATTCATCAGCAAACTCCAATTTATATTGGCTCAAAAGAGAATGTATCTCACGTAATGGATTTTTTACACGAGTTTGCCGGAAAAGAAGAAACTGAAGTCGAATATTAAGCCCTAAGGGTGAAGAAGGAGTTTTTGTCAGAGTAACTTGACAGCTTTAAAATTCACCTGTCAAAAACGAACCTTCATTCCTTCTTTGATATCATTTGAAATACTGTAACCGGCATTTGTCTCGATGACATATTTAGCTGGTTTTCCCGATGGTAAAGTCTTTGAAGAAAACGGAGTTGTGCTTTTGTATATATTCACGATCACACTGTCAGCATTCACGTACATAATATCAAGAGAGAGCGGAGTGTTCATCATATAGAAACTCTGAGGTTCTTCAGTATCAAAGTAAAAAACCATTCCTGCATCCGAAGGCATTGAATTTACATCCATCAAGCCTTGATTTCTTTCGGAAGGATCATCCGCTTTCACAAATCTGAGTGTCGAAACAGTTCCTCCATAATCATTTAGGAAAGACAGGGTATTTGTATATTCAAGTACACGCCCTTTATCTTCAGGATCTTTTTTCTTCTCAGGCTCTCCACATGCAGTCAAAAGCAATGTGGAGAGGATTATCAGGCAAAGTCTATTTAACATTGAAACTTGTAGTATGTGTTGATTTTCCAACTTTGAATTCGATGGTGTATTCACCTTTCTGAATGTAAGTTTTTTTGCCATCACTGTCTGTATCAATTACAAGATCCCATTCAAATATGTTAAAACCATATTCAGAACTTTGCTTGGTTGAGAATATTTTGTCTCCTTCTTTATCTTCAATAGTAATTTCAACTGAATCTCCTTTTTTGTTTGAAATAAAATACATCAGATCCACACTTGGATTAAATGGATCTCTGTAAGGAGAAAATTGCGATCCCCATCTGCCGGAATGACGAATATCGTCCGGAGAGAAACCGGTAATTCTTTCATCCATTCTTTCCGATAACTTATAAAGGGGTTTAACATCCATTACCCAAATACTTCTTCCATGAGTTCCGATAACAAGTTCATACTCTCGGGGATGAACAACCATATCATAACTAGCCACATTGGGAACTTGATTCAAATAATGCCATTCTTTGCCATCATTAAAACTGATATATGTTCCATGATCTAAACCGGCATAAAGAATTGAAGGTACTACAGGGTCCTGAACAATCACATTAGCAACTTCATTTGGAAGGTTGCCTTTCACAGATTTCCAAGTTTTACCAAAATCAGTTGTTTTGTATAGATAAGTATCAAAATCATCAAATCGATAACCATTCAGAGAAACGTATGCTGTTCCTTTTTCATGCACTGAAGCGTGAACTTCACTTACCCAAAGATCTTTTTGAATACTACCGGTAACATTTGTCCAACTGCTGCCACCATCACGTGTGAGTTGAATATTGCCGTCATCAGTACCTACCCAGATTTGATTAAAATCTAAAGGTGACTCAGCAATGGTAGAAATTGTAGAGTAGGGCACATCACCATTAGGATGATCATTTGTTAAATCAGGGCTGATTGCAGTCCATGTTTCACCACGATCTAACGAACGACTTAACCTTTGTGAACCAAAATAGACAACATCAGGGTTATGATGGCTTAGGTTGACTGGTGTATTCCAATTATAGCGGTAGCGAGGTTCACCAACATCGTGACGAGGAGTAATTCCGGTAGTCGTACCTTTTTCTCTGTCTAATCGGAAATAATTTCCATACTGAAATCCAACATATACAATATCAGAATTGGTTGGGTTTGCATAAACATGCATACCATCGCCACCAAACAATCTTTCCCAGGGACGGTTTCTGTTTGGAGTAGAAGTAGAAGGTCCAACAAAAGTTCCGTTATCCTGCAGACCGCCATAGATGTTATAGGGTTTTTCCATATCAACACTAACGGTATAAAATTGACCTACTGCTTCAGTATTGTGATGAATGAAGTTTTCACCACCGTCATGACTTTCATACAAGCCACCGTCGTTTCCTAGTAATAAATGTTCTGAATCGTTCGGATTTATCCAAAGCGCTTGTTGATCTGCGTGAACCGGATCATTATTTGCTTTGATCTCCCAATTTTTCCCTCCATCTGTTGATTTGATGAACGGCACACCTAAAGCGTAGATCGTATTTTCATCGTTGGGGTCAACTCTGAGTTCTCCGAAATAATATCCATAAGTATTGTAAACGCCCGGAATTTCGTAATCGTGAGTAATTTTCCAACTTTCACCACCATCATCAGAGCGGTACACCTCTAAGCCTTTTATACTTGTATCAAATAGTGCTGCATTGGCATCGCCCAGAAATTCACCAAGAGCGGCAGGCTTATACTTTCCATTTTCGACATCTGCTTTAACGCTTTTTGCAGTATACTTTTCAGGAAATCTGTTTCTTCGCAGAAAGGTTTCCAGTTTTTTGTTGTCGATCTTCACAAAATCTTTAACAGACATTTCCACAAATGAAGTTTGAGTTAATGCATCGCTGTCATTTTCTCTTTCTTCTTTCATCTCAAACTGATTATCAACAATAGCATAAATAACGTCCGGATTACTGATGCTTATATCCAGTCCAATTCTCCCAACAAAACTACCTTGTGGAAGTCCGCTTACAGATTTGCTCCAATTCTCTCCACCATCTGTAGACTTATAAACTGCTGATCCGTTTCCACCTTCTTTAAAATTCCATGCTTTACGATCTTTCTCCCAAGTTGCAGCCCAAAGTATATCAGGGTTAGTTGGATGAATTACCAGATCAATTACACCGGTACTGTCATTAACGAAAAGCGTTTTGTTCCAATTATTACCACCATCAGTGGTTTTATAAACACCACGTTCACTATTAGTTGAATACAATGCACCTACTGAACCAACCCATGCAATATTTGCATCTGTAGGATGAGTTATAATTCTTCCGATGTGTTGAGTATTTCTCAGGCCTGTGTATTCCCAGGTTTCTCCTGCATCCATACTTTTAAAAACACCTGCACCAGCATAACTGGAACGACTGCTGTTATTCTCTCCGGTTCCAACCCATATTATATCATTATTCGCCTTCGAAATAGCAATATCTCCAATTCCCAATGCATCCTGATGATCAAAAATTGGAGTCATAGTATTACCGCTGTTGGTAGTTTTAAATACACCACCGGAAGCATATCCAACATAAAAGATTCGGCTGTTATCGGGATGAACGGCAATATCAGATACACGTCCACTCATAACCACAGGTCCTACATTGCGAACAGGATAATTTTTTAAGGCAGAGTTATTTCTGAGCTTTGCACGTTGCTCGATAGAAGTTTCCAGTTCAGATTTCGTAGAAGCTTCTACAAATTGAGCATTCGAATTGTTTGTAAGAAACAAAGCAAAAAGTAATACAAGGAAGGAAGAAAGAATTTTATTCATAATCATAGTTAGTTTAAAATGTAGAGGATGATATAAAATGATCAGTAAAGATTTAGAAAAAAGTTATTAACTAAAGTAATTTAATCGAGAATTAAAGAATTGGTTTTAACATTTTACCAACGTAAATGAAATTCCTGTTAAAAGATAAAATAACAGATTTTAAACTAGTAGAGCCTTCAGGCTCGGCGTTGTTCATGAAATAGTTATAACTAGAGGAAGCAGAGCTTCCGGGGTCGTTCCGCACCGGAGGTACGGAACGAGGAAGAATAGTTATTACGAATGGAAACAGAGCTTCCGATGGGCGTTTTGCACCAGAGGTACGGTACAAGAAAAAAATAAAAGTAGCACACTATAAACTACTAGAGCTTTCTGGCTTGGCTGTACATTCCTGAATTTGTACCAATGATGCTGAATAAGAAAGGTGTACAAATTGAGAATAAAGGCAGATATGTATTTCTAAAACAAACCCCATATCAATCTTTGAAAGATTCCATAATTAAGGCTATATTTAAAATCTAGGTGAGCGTCGTGAAGGCACTCGCTTTTTTTTGTCCTTATTTCCCGGATCATGCAGCTTGATACCATACAAAAAATTAAAGACTTAGCGGCTCCTTTAGTAGAGTCTAAGGATCTCTTTGTCGTTGATATAGAACATAAAACCGGTAGCGGTTTGAATGAAGTATGGCTATATCTGGACGCACAAGATCGTGGAGTTAATCTGGATGAATGTGCAGATATCAGTAGAGAATTAGGTTTTTTGATAGAAGCACACGAGTTATTTGAAAAGAAATACCGATTGAATGTTTCTTCACCGGGACTTAGCAGACCTCTTTCTGATGTGCGTCAGTACAAAAAGAATCAAGGTCGAAAAGCTAAGGTCAAATTCAAGAAAGAAGATGAATATGACAAAACTGAAGGAACAATAGTTGGTGTGGATGAAAACGGAATTATACTAGAAGACCAAAACGGGAAATCTGTTAAGGTTTTATTCGACGATATAAAAGAAGCAAAGATCGTCCCAAATATTTAATACATACTTAAGCAACGCTGATGCAGAACGACTTATCAAAACAAATTATCTCCTCATTTGCAGAAATCGCAAAAGAAAAAGGAATTGATCGCGATCTATTGCTATCAATATTAGAGGATGTGTTCCGCACAATGATTCGTAAAACTTACGAAACCGATGATGCCTTCTCAGTGATTTTGAATGCAGACAGAGGAGAACTGCAGATATTACACATTCAGGAAGTAGTTCCTAAAGAAGAACTTACCGATGAAGTAGCAGAAATTTCTCTGGAAGATGCTAAAAAGATCGATCCGGATATTGAGCTGTATGATGAATTAGCACAGGAAGTTCAGATCGTTGATTTTGGTCGTCGTGCTGTAATGATGGCTCGTCAACAACTGGCTCAACGTATTCGTGAGATCGAGAAAGACAATATTTACGATGACTACACTGATCGTGTTGGCGAAATTATTTTAGGGGATGTTTATCAGGTTCGCCAAAACAAAGACATTTTAGTAAATCATAACGGTGTGGAATTAATGCTCCCTAAAAACGAGCAGATCTACAAAGATCGTTACAGAAAAGGAGATACGATTCGTGCTGTTGTTACCGGCGTTCACATGCGCAACGGTAATCCTACAGTTATTATCTCGAGAACTTCTGAGTTATTCCTGGAAAGACTATTCGAAAATGAAATCCCGGAAGTATTTGACGGAATCATCGATTTGGTGAAAATAGCCCGTTCTCCGGGAGATCGTTCTAAAGTAGCGGTTATTTCACACGATGAAAGAGTTGATCCTGTAGGAGCATGTGTTGGTATGAAGGGAATTAGAATTCATGCTATCGTACGTGAGCTTCAGAACGAAAATATTGATGTAATTAATTACACTGCTGATAAGCATGAGTTTATCAAAAGAGCACTACAGCCTGCTGAAGTTCTTAAAGTAGAACTAGATGAAGAAGGCAAGAACGCAAGTGTATTGGTTCCGGCTGACGAAGTATCAAAAGCGATTGGTAAAGGTGGAGTTAATATCCGTCTTGCATCAAATTTAGCTGAATGCGAAATTGATGTATACCGCGAAGTTGAAGAAGAAGATGATATAGACTTAGCAGAATTTGAGGAAGATTTTGGCAAAGAAGCGATTGAAGCTTTGCACGAAATAGGCTGTGATACCGCACGTGCAGTATTAGAATTAAATGCTGATGAGTTGGTAAACAGAACAAAAGAAGTTATTGACGCAGAACTCGCTAAAAAGATCATGGATATGATCAGATACGAGTTCGAAGAAGAAGGTTAATTTGCAGGGAGTAACATCCGGTTTGTAATTTAACTTTCAATAGACACAAAAAATCATATATGTCCATAAATAGACCAAAACCATTATTTAAAGTTGCTTCAGAGTTTAATGTAACAACACAAACTATTGTTGATGCACTAAGCGATGACTTTGAAGTAGCTAATAGACCGAATTTCAAAATAACACCGGAAATGTATTCGGTTTTGGAAGGAATCTATGGCGAAGATAAAGCTAAAAGCCAGGATCATGAAAGATCCCGCGAAGAGTATGAAAGTCGCCGAAGTTCTATCATGGACCAACGAAATGAAAGCGTAACTCTGGATTCACTTGAGCCAATTGATGAATCTCTTGGCTTAGAGCCTGAAGATGAGCCTGCGGCTGATGAGAAGGAAGAAGAATTACCGCTTGAGCCTGTTGAAGAAGCTGAAGAGCCTGAGGTTGAGGAAAAAGACGAACCAGAATTAGCTGCAGAAGAAGAACCAGTAGCTGATGAGGAAGAAGAAGCAGCCGAAGAAGAAGAGGAAACTACAGCTGAGCCTGAAGATGAGCCTGCTCCTGAGAAAGAAGAAAAAGTAGAAGATCAGGAAGAATCTGAGGAAGAAGAAGAATCCGATGATGAAGATTCTGAGACTGAAGAAGACGATGCTGCTGCTGATGACGAAGAAGATGAAAGCGAAGAAGATTCTGATGATGATGACGATGAAGAAGATCAGAAAGAAGAAGAGACTGAAGAAAAAGAAACTATAAAAGGTAAAGCAGGTAAGTTAAAAGGGACAAAGGTTTTAGGTAAAACTTCCTTTACTAATGACTTAACAGGTGCTACCAAAAAACGTAAGAAAAGAAAACGTCGTAAGGATCGTGATGATTCTAAACCGGCTACAACAGCTAAGAAAGACGACGATAAGAAATCAGCAAAAAATAAAACCCGTAAAAAGCCAAAAGGTAAGACAAGTGGCAAATCTGAGGTAGATGAGATTGATGTGGATCGCATGATGCGCGAGACCATGCAGAAGATCCAGGGTAATTCCAATGTTGGTAGTAAGCGTGGAAAAAGAAGACGTCAACGTAAAGAGGAAAGAGAGGAAGAACTGCAACAAATGCAGGAAATGGAAGAAATGGAAGCAGGTGTCATTGAAGTCACCGAATTCATTACTGCCAATGACCTCGCTGAAGAACTGGAAGTAGGCGTTAACGATATTATTTCTGCATGTATGAGTATTGGTTTGATGATCACCATCAACCAAAGACTTGATGCAGGAACCATAGAATTAGTGTCAGAAGAATTTGGCAAAGAAGTCAAGTTCATTGATGCTGAGGAAATGGATGAAGAACTTGAGATCGAAGAGGACAACCCGGAAGATCTTAAAGATCGTGCTCCGATTATAACTGTAATGGGTCACGTTGATCACGGTAAAACTTCTTTATTGGATTACATTCGTGAAGAAAGAGTAGCAGAAGGTGAGGCCGGTGGTATCACACAGCACGTTGGTGCTTACTCTGTTATGCATAACGAGAAACAAATTACATTCCTGGATACTCCGGGTCACGAAGCTTTTACCGCCATGCGTTCTCGTGGTGCTCAGGCAACCGATATCGTAATTCTCGTTGTAGCGGCTGATGATTCTGTGATGCCCCAAACTATTGAGGCAATCAATCACGCGAAAGCTGCCGGAGTTCCAATGGTAGTTGCGATCAACAAGATCGATAAGCCGGGTTCAACTCCTGATAAAATCAAACAACAGCTTTCCGATCATGGAGTAATAGTTGAAGATTGGGGTGGAGAAACTCAGTTTGCTCTTGTTTCTGCAAAAACCGGTGAAGGAATTGATGAATTACTGGAAAAAGTACTTATCGAAGCCGAACTAAGAGAATTGAAAGCTAATCCCGGCCGTAGAGCAAACGGTGTTGTACTTGAAGCCAGACTTGATAAAGGAAAAGGTATTATTGCGAATGTTCTTGTTCAGGGTGGTACACTTAAAGTTGGTGATCCGTTTGTAGCCGGACCATGTTTTGGTAGAGTTCGTGCAATGGAAAATGATCGCGGTGAAAGAATTAAAGAAGCAGGACCTGCAACTCCGGTTCAGCTTATGGGTTTTGATGAAATGCCACAAGCCGGTGATTCTTTAGTAGTAGCTGAAGATGAAAAAACAGCCAAAGATGTTGCAAGTCAACGTAACCAAATACGTCGTGAGCAGGCAATGAGAAAGACCAAGCACATGACTCTTGATGATCTTTCAAGAAGATTAGCTCTTGGTGAAGTTTCTGAATTGAATATCATTATTAAAGCAGATGTGGACGGTTCTATTGAAGCACTTTCAGGTTCATTACAAAAGATCAGTAATGATGAAGTTGCTGTAAATATTATCCATACAGGTGCAGGTGCAATTTCTGAATCTGATGTATTGTTAGCTTCTGCTTCCGATGCAATTATTATCGGTTTCCAAGTTCGTCCAACACAACAGGCACGTAAGCTTGCTGAAACGGAAGAAATTGATATCCGATTATTCTCTGTTATTTATGATGCTGTGGATGAAGTTAGAGATGCACTTGAAGGTCTTCTGTCGCCTGAATTGAAAGAACAAATTCTTGGAAACGTTGAAGTTCGTGAGATCTTTAAAGTATCTAAAGTTGGTACAATTGCAGGTTGTTATGTACTTGATGGCAAAATCGATAGAAATAACCCGGTTCGTATAATTCGTGATGGTGTTGTTATTTATGATGGCGCTGTCGGAGCATTGAAACGATTTAAAGATGATGTGAAAGAAGTAGCTGCCGGTTATGAGTGTGGTATAAGCATTCAAAACTACAATGATATTAAAGTTGGTGACAACTTTGAAAGCTACAAGATCACTGAAGAGAAACGTACGCTGGAAGACGCAAATTAAGTAAAGAAGAGGTTTAAATGAGTATTAGAACAGAACGCTTAGGCGGTGTTCTAAAACGTGATTTAGGTGAAATTCTTCAACGAGAATATCAACCTGTCGGTACGTTTATCACCGTTACAAAAGTATTGATGACTGACGACCTTTCCATTGCAAGAGTTTATCTGAGTGTTTTTGCACCTGGGAGAGACGAAAAAGCAATTTATTCGCACCTAGATGATCATATTGATGAGATCCGTCATACTTTAGCCGGCAAGATCAGACATCAGGTTCGTAAAATTCCTGAACTTCATTTTTATGTGGATGATACTGCTGAGTACGTAAATAAGATCGAAAAACTCTTCGATAAAGTAGATCAGCAACCTAAAGCTCCCACCGAAGACGAAGAGGATTAAACATGGCGAAAGCCCTGCCTCTGGAACAAATTCAGGTTTTTGATACTGAAAATCTTCCTTCCCCGGATTTTGATTTTGGTACAGCTTCCATTCTCCTTGTAAACAAACCGCAAACGTGGACTAGTTTTGATGTGGTCAGATATGTCCGCGGAAGATTGAGAACAAAGAAGGTCGGTCATGCAGGTACGCTGGATCCAATGGCGACCGGTTTATTGATTTTATGTTCAGGAAGAGCAACAAAATCTATTTCTCAACTTCAGGAAATGCCTAAAACCTATATAGGTGAAATTACCTTTGGTGGATCAACTCCTACATATGACGCTGATTCGGAAGTCGATGAAACAGCACCAACCGAGCATATTACCACTGACAAGATCGAGAAAGTACTTGAAGAGCATTTCAACGGTGAAATTTCTCAAGTTCCTCCCGTGTATTCAGCTTTAAAAGTTGGTGGGAAGAGATCTTATGAATTAGCCAGAAGAGGTAAAGCAGTAGAATTAGCTGCAAGGCCGGTTACTATTCATTCCCATCAAATTATAAGTTTCGAAAATAATAAACTGTTGATCAGCGTAACTTGCAGTAAGGGAACATATATCCGATCTATTGCACATGATCTTGGAAAATTGTTAAAGTCATTGGGACATTTATCGGCATTGGAACGAACTGCGATCGGAGAGTATTCTTCACAAAAAGCATTATCACCTCACAAAATTGATGAATTGTTAAATGCCAAAGACTGAGCTCATATTTCTAAAAGATATAGACCGGGTTTCAAATTCGGTTGTAACAGTTGGGACGTTTGACGGTGTTCATTTAGGACACAAAGCACTTATAGAAACGGTAGTTCGGAAAGCAAAAGAACGAAATGCTCGCAGTGTTGTAATTTCATTCGATCCTCATCCGCGTGATATCATCAATCCCGGTAGTGCCGGAATAAAACAACTCACTACCATTCAGGAACGTAGAGAGATATTGGAAGAAATCGGGATCGATGTTCTGTTGATCATCCCGTTTACAAGAGATTTTTCTTTATTGAGTTCTGAAGAGTTTGTGAAAAAGATCGTTTTTGAAAGGGTGGGAGTGAGTGAATTTGTAATTGGTTATGATCATCACTTTGGAAAGGATAGAACGGGTACTATTGAAACTGTAGAGAATCTGGGTAAAGAATTGGGTTTCGACGCATTTGTGGTTTCAAAACGAGAAATGGGTACAGTTACGGTAAGTAGTACTACTATTAGAAGAGAACTTTCAGAAGAAGGAAATGTAGAGCAAGCAGCAAAACTTTTAGGACGTAAATACTTGCTCAATGGAATTGTAATTCACGGTGATAAAAGAGGGAGAAAGATCGGATTTCCTACCGCTAATTTGAAAGCTGAACATCCAAATAAAGTAATCCCTAAAAACGGTGTTTACGCTGTGAAGGTAAGAGTTGGTGGGAATTGGTATGGTGGGATGATGAACATTGGTCACAGACCTACTTTTGATAAAATTGAGTTGAGATTGGAAGTTAATATCTTTGAATTTGATGAAGATATTTATGGTCAAACCATTCAGGTTCGTTTTTTGAAAAGGTTGAGGGATGAAATTAAATTCTCAGGAATTGAAGAATTAGTAGTTCAGTTAGCTAGAGATAAAGAAATTGCATTAAGGGAATTATAAAAGAGTAAGCATAATCAACCATTATTCCTTCTTCTTACAAGAGTTACAATGCCACAAAATAAAAGCAACTCGTCAATTTCGTTATTTACTTCATAAGAATCTCCTTTATATAACTTTGATCTAATTAAAGGATTATCCGTGGTACTGTATATGCTCCATTTTCTGTAAAAAAAATTATCGCTTTTCCACATAAATTCCTTATCAAAAAGAGCAATAGAGGCTTTGGTTCGCCAAAAATTAAAAACGATTTTACCGATTTGCTTCCTGCTATTCATATCAATTACATTAATAGTCTTACGATTTAAGCCTTCTGATTCAAAGAAGTACTTTTTCCCATTAAGTTTTACATAAGAATTATTGGATAGTCGTTCATTTCTTATTTCCCCAACTATATTTCCATCAATAAAAAGGTCATATCCTATCGCAATAACGTCTTTCTTCCAACTAAGTAGAGCCATCTTATATGAATTAATTTGTAAACAAATTAAGCTTTGATGATCTATTCTGAAACTATGTTCTGACAATAGTAGAAAGCTATATTTTATTTGAATACTCGTTGTTGGTTAGTATTAAAAAGCTTATCTTTGGTACCTATATTAAAACGAGTTTAAGAATAACTGAATTGTAATGAGCATTACTGCAGAAGAAAAAAAAGATATTTTCAAAAAACATGGCGGAGAAGAAGCCAATACAGGTACAACTGAAGGACAAATTGCCCTTTTTACGCACCGTATAAATCATCTTACTGAGCATTTAAAAACGAATCAGAAAGATCACGCTTCTCGTCGCGGATTATTGAAGTTAGTAGGTAAGCGTCGTCGTTTGCTTAACTACCTGATGAAGAACGACATTCAAAAATACAGAGAGCTTATCAAAGAGCTTGGTATTAGAAAATAATTTAAAGGCTCCACCTATCTGGAGCCTTTTTCAATTCTCCCACTTAATTATCTATTTGTGTAAAAGCCAATCTTTAAGGTTAGTGTGGGATAAAGCAATAAACAAAAGACAAAAAGAAATAAATGAAAGAAGATTTTAGAAGTATAGAATTTGCACCGGGAAAGGTGCTATCTGTAGAAACAGGACGAATAGCTAAACAAGCAGACGGTTCTGTTGTAATTAAAATGGGCGATACTATGGTACTTTGTACTGCAGTTAGCGCAAAAGAACCAAAGCCGGGACAGGATTTTTTCCCGCTGACGGTTGACCATAAAGAAAGTTTTTCTGCTGCAGGACGTTTTCCTGGTGGATTTATGAAAAGAGAAGGGCGCTCTAACGAAAAAGAGATCCTATCCAGTAGATTAATTGACAGAGTTTTAAGACCATTATTCCCAAAAGGATATGTTTGTGATACTCAAGTTATCTCAAGTGTGATCTCATCTGATGATGAGCACGATGGAGACGTTTTAGGTGGAGTTGGTGCTTCATTGGCTGTTCACTTATCAGACATTCCGTTTGACGGACCAATGGCAGAAGTAAGAGTGGGTAGAGTTTATGATGAATTCATCATAAACCCAACCGTTACTGAATTAAAAGACAGCGACATCGATATGATCGTTGGAGGTACTGAAGACAGTATACTTATGATCGAAGGCGAGATGGAAGAAATCTCAGAAGCAGAAATGCTGAATGCGATCAAAGCTGCACACGGAGCGATCAAAAAGCTTTGTGAATTCCAAAACGAGCTTCGTAAGGAATTAGGAAAAGAGAAAAGAGAATTTGTTTCTCCAACTCTTCCTGAAGATGTAGAATCTAAAGTTTCTGAATTAGCTTCTGACAAGATCAAAGAAGTTGTAAACATCGGTCTTGGTAAAGAAGAGTACAACGCGAAGATTCGTGAAGTAAAAGACGAAGTAATGGAAGCTCTTGAGTCAGAAGAATATGACGATGATCAGCTTTCAGTTGCTAAGAAAGTTCTTGGTAACATCGAGAAAGAAGAACTTCGTAATATGATTCTTGAAAAAGGTCGTAGAATTGATGGACGTGCAACTGACGAGATCAGAGATATCTGGACTCAGGTTAGTTACATGCCGAGAACTCACGGTTCTGCAATTTTCACAAGAGGTGAAACTCAGGCGCTAGTTTCTGCTACTTTAGGAACACGCCGTGATGAGCAAAGTGTTGACACTCTATTTGATCAGGAAGCTAAGCAGTTTTATCTGCACTATAGTTTCCCTCCATATTCTGTTGGAGAAGCAGGATTTTTAAGAGGTCCGGGACGAAGAGAAATCGGTCACGGTCACTTGGCTGAGCGTTCTTTAAGAATGATGATGCCAACTTTTGAAGAGTTCGGATATGTTATCCGTATTATTTCTGACATTACTGAATCAAATGGTTCGTCTTCAATGGCTTCTGTTTGTGGTGGTTCAATGGCACTTATGGATGCTGGTGTACCGATCAAAAAGCCGGTCGCAGGTATTGCAATGGGAATGATCGTTGGAAAAGACAATACTGCAATTCTATCTGATATTCGTGGGGAAGAAGATTTCATGGGTGACATGGACTTCAAAACTGCAGGAACGTCAGACGGTATCACTGCTTGCCAAATGGATATGAAAGTACAGGGTATCAGCTTTGAAACTATTGAAGAAGCACTTGAACAAGCTCATAAAGGCAGATTGCATATTCTTGGCGAAATGGCTAAAACTATTTCTTCGCCAAAAGAAAGCATTTCACAATATGCTCCTCAGTTCCTGAGAATGGAAATCGATGGTAGCGATATTGGTGCTGTAATCGGACCTGGTGGTAAAGTGATTCAAACACTTCAGAAAGAAACCGGAACTGAAATTATGATCGAAGAAGATTCGAATGGTAAAGGTCAGATTACGATTTCAGCTAACGATCTTGACAAAGCTGAAGAAGCTAAGAAAAGAATCAAAATGATTGTTGGACATCTTGAAGAAGGCGCTACTTACAAAGGTGTGGTAAAGTCGATCAAAGACTTTGGTGCTTTTGTTGAAGTTGCTCCTGGTAAAGACGGACTACTTCATATTTCAGAGATCGATCACACACGTGTTGAGAAAGTTACTGACTATCTATCTTTAGGTGATGAGATCGAAGTTAAACTTCTGAAAGTTGAACACCTGTCTCTTATACACATCTCCGAGCCCACGAGACCTCTCTACATCTC
>OJFP01000186.1_pt1 | contig 49147 bp, 44 predicted proteins | sample 1594141 | NCBI WGS metagenome assembly OJFP01 (sample SAMN05416843, study PRJEB24817) | seawater metagenome | isolation source: Sea water | place: Canada:Atlantic | collected 2013-07 | reverse complement strand
GCAGCAGACCTGCGGCAAGTAGTTTTCTAGTCGGCTAACCGGCGTTACGTGCAGTAATCGGGGTCGGTTATTTCGACTTCTCTCATCAGCGCTTCAAACGGCAGCTTTCCGAGACCATCGGGAGTGAGTGCTAGTTGCTGGGTGGGTACGCCGAGGGCGATAGTGTCCAGTCGGCCGCTTTCAAGGGCATTGATTTTCGCCCCGGTGGCCATGACTGATAGCTGTATTTTGCAGGCGTGCTCGAGCAGCCACATCATCACGAAGGCTTCCCCCACGGAGCGGCCCACCGTCAATGCGCCATGGTTGCGCAGTATCAGTGTCGACTTTGTTCCTAAATCGGCAACCAGGCGTTCGCGTTCATCTTCGTTTATCGCCAGACCTTCGAAGTCGTGATAGGCGATCTGGCCGGAAAACTGCATCGAATCCTGATTGATGAACATGAAGCCCTGTTCAAGGCAGGAGACTGCAACCGAGGCGGGGCCGTGGGTATGCAGGGCGCAGACCACGTCATCGCGTGCGCCGTGAATAGCGCTATGAATTACGTAACCCGCCAGGTTAATTCGTTCGCTGCCATCGCCGTTAATCACGTTACCGTTAAGGTCCACTTTAACCAGATTGGATGCGGTGATTTCGTCGTAACGGAGGCCGAAATGATTAATCAGGAAATGTTCATCCGGTCCCGGCACCCGCGCCGTGATGTGGTTAAAAATCAGTGAAGTCCAGCCTTTGTTATGGACCAGTCGGTAAGCGGCGGCCAGTTCCTTACGGATTTGCCACTCATCGGGTGAGCAGTGGGGTAACGGTATGGTCTGTTCGGTGGTTGGGCTGTTCATCGGCGTGATCCTCCTTCCTCTATATTCACAGGCAGCACCATAGCATTTAGGTGCCGGTCATTTGAAGCGTGATCGAGGGCGAGGCGAAAGGTTTGCGTCGATATCAGGGCGCCGATTGGGTTAAATGGCGCCACGATAAGTTGCGGTTCGTGTGAATGGCATTGCTAGAGAAAAACGATCGGAGCAGGTGGGCGAGCCAATAAAAAACTGCTTACAGGTCGACGATCACCAGATCAGTCGGCGCTTTTTCCGGCCAGATTAATCGAGGGTAGAGACTGCGGGTCACATGAATTCGCCCCGTGTCATCGACCAGCAGGGCCTGGGTCAACTCCATTTGCTGGGCAATTGTTTGCCACTTCTCAGGGCCGGCAACAGTCAGTGCGGTGGCCGCTGCATCGGCCATGCCGCCGTCATTCGCAATCACCGTGGCCGAGGCAATATGGTCCACCGGCCACCCGGTGCGTGGGTCAATGATATGGGCATAGCGACGGTCGTTGTACTCTCGAAAACGCTCGTAATTTCCCGAGGTCATGGCGCACTCATCGCTGGTTAGCGCTATTTCTGCCAACACATCAAAGTGACGAGGGTCGCGAATGGCAATGCGCCACGGGCGGTCACCGTGATCGCCCATCACACAGAGATCGCCACCGGCGTTAACAATGACGTTGGCAATGCCCGCCGACTGCATTTTTTGCTGGGCCAGTTCAATGGCGTAGCCTTTGGCAAAGCCACCAAAGTCATATTGGCCAGCCGGGTTGTTGCTCCGTAACGTCGCCTGATCGGGTGACTGTTTCCTTAACACCAGATCCGACATTTGCGGATTCAGGTTCACCAGTCGGGTAATTTCGCGGGCATTGGGCGGCGGGCCGACAGGCGGGGTGTCGTTATGAAAGCCCCAAAGTGCGATCAGCCTGCCCATTGCCGGATTGAATAACCCCTGCGATTTTCTGGACAGCACAATCGACTGTTCAAAGAGCGGTATCAGGCCTGGGTCTAGCGGATGGGGCTGGCCATCGGCCAACAATTCGTTGAGACGGGTTAATTTCCCCGGTTGCCAGGCGTGCCAGTCGTTATGAAAAGTTCGAAAATCAGCGCCGATTTCGGCAATAGCCTGCCGAGCTGTCTCGGCATCGCTATCGTAAACCGTAAATTCCACCAGTGTGCCGAATACATAATGGGTAGCGCGGTACTCCGGCACCGCGGAGTCGCAACCGGCGACGAGCATCGCAATGGTCAAAAAGGCTAATAGTCGACGGGGCTGGATTATCAAAACGGAAGGGCGCTGACAGAGTTGTTTGTTCGGGGCGGCAGTTTACTAAAATCCGTGATTGACCTGACTAATTCGTTGTTATGTAGGGTTGAACTCTCAGGGATGCTTTGTGATGGCTAAACTGTCGGGCGGATAGAGGGCTTTATCATTGGGAGATATAGACACCCAATAGCGGGACTGGAGGACATTCGAGTCGTTCAGTTTTTAAAACCACCAGGAAAGCGCGGCCTGGCTTTGAAACTCCCTGTCTTTACCTATCCACCGATTCATTGTGGCTCTGCTATGGTTCAATACCCTGCAATCCACCAGACAGGGAGTTCACGCAGTGGTGACCCTTACCAACAAGATCGACCTGGACGCTCCACCCACCGACGATTGCCTGCAGGCGACTCGCTATTTCGATTGCGATGATCCGAGCGTTCAGGCCTACGCGAATGGGGTGGTTGGCGATGCCGTTACCGAAATCGACAAAATTGTTCGGCTTTACTACGCAGTCCGCGACCAGTTTCGTTACGATCCACGCCATTTTTTACTCACCAAAGCACAATTCTGTAGCCGACAGGTGCTGATAGATAAGCGTGGCTTCTGCATGCCCAAGGCGGTGCTGCTGTCCACTCTGGCCCGAACTCAGGGCATTGCATCGGGCATTGGTTTTGCCCACGTCAAAAACCATCTGATGCCTGACTCAATGCTCGACGAGTTTGGCGAAAATAATGCCCTCTTTCATGGTTATTCTGTGCTTTATATCGACGAGCAGTGGCTGAAGGCATCCCCGGCCTTTAACCTGACCATGTGCGAAAAATTTGATACCAAACCTTTGGAGTTTGATGGCCGGAGTCACGCGCTGTTTCACGAATACGACAACCGGAACCGCAAACATATGGAATATCTGGCGGACTATGGCGCCGTCGCTGATTTCCCCTATGAGCTGGTTTACCACGAGGTTTTCGTCAAAGATCATCCCGAATTGGCGCACCTGATCCGGGAATTAAAATAAGCCATTACTGGCGGGTCGGAGGTGTCCACTGGACTCGTCTGGTATTCGAGCGTCGGGGCGAATTTAGAAGGTTAAGTTAGAGGAGGAGCAAAGATGAAGCCAACCGGAATGTTTAGAACGGCAGGGCTGGTATTAACGCTGTTAGTGCCGCAGACGATAGTTGCTCAGGAAGCCGAAGTGGATTGGCCGCAGCGGTTCATACAGAGTTTCAAAGAGCGGTCACCGATTACTGATTTCCCGGTTGGCATGGAGTGGTCCACTGCCTACGGTTATCAGGCCCAACTGGTCGACCTGCTAAAACCGGAACTGGGCCGGGTAGTGGGCTACAAGGCCGCCCTTACCGGGGCCGGTCAACGCAAAGGCTTCAACGTAACCGAACCGGTATGGGGCGTGTTGCTGGAAAAAACCCTCACTAGCGAAGGTACCCCGATCAGTAGTGATTTTGGCGTTGCTCCGTTTATCGAGGGCGACTTCATCATGCGCGTTGGCAGTGCAGACATTAACGATGCCAGGGACCGAATGGCAGTGCTCGCGGCACTGGATGCCGTTGTGCCATTTATCGAACTGGTCGATTTGCCGGTCCGTTCCAGCACAGGGCCGAACATGGCCGGACTCATTGCCGGTAACACCGGTGCGCGTAAAGGGCTGCTAGGCCAACCGGTAATCCTGGAAGCCAACGAAGACTGGATGCGTCGCCTGTCCCAGGTAGAAGTCAGCCTCTACGAAGATGATCAGCTAGTGAGCCGAGGAACCACGGTTGATCTCTACAACCACCCGGTCGAGGCGGTGATCTGGCTACGCGATGCCCTGGCAAAGCAGGGGATAGCGCTTAAAGCCGGGGATCTGCTGTCCCTGGGCACCGTGGCCGGCGGGATGAAAAAGATGAAACCCGGTACCAACCTTCGAGCGGACTACAAGGGCCTGGTAGAGGGAGAAATTATCAGCGTATCGGGTCGCATCGAGTAGGGGGAGACGCTAATTGAAGGAGCGGGCAAACCGGAAGGTCAACAGCAAGGGTTGAAAACGGCTGTGCGACATTAGGCGAGTTTTCAAAAAGCAGAGCATTTAAAGGCTTTGCCCCCTCTGTTGTGTTATTGAGGGGTTATGAGCTCTCTACTTTAACTAAATGACTTACCTGGCATGCTCAGTAGGTTGGCGCTCTGCATCCTTGAGCGTCTGGAGCTGAGATTCTGTCGCTTTTTGCAGCACGATTTTGTAAGTGTTTTTTTTCTCCTTTGAAGAAGCACTTCTGAAAAATTCAGAGAAGGAGGTGCTATGGAGGGGTTTTTCGGCTTTCATTTAGGTTATTCCGATCATTTGCTCAATTTGAGCGCGACTGTACTTTTCCGGTATATGGTTGTCAATTTTATCGACGTTGGCCTGATAAACCTTATTAGAACCATCAATATTCTTAAGAAGTAAGTCTACGTTCACGTCAGTGCCATATTTTTGCTTTAAGCGGTTTACTACCTCGCGAGCTTTAAAATACTGTTCGACGAAGTGTTCTGCCAGGATTTTCCGGCCTTCTACAGCCTCACGAGCAAGCACAAAATTCCATGCCTGTTGCGGCTCTTGATAAACATAAAGTATTTGAACAAAGCGGTTTTTGTCGAGGGAGCGCTCAATGTTTTTACTGGCCACCTGGTAATTAGTTAGAGTGCCGTCAAGCAAAAAGCTCTGTTTGTGCTTAAGCACCCGGTCATGAATTTTTTCAACGAGTATCGATACGCCCTTCTGGAAGAGATGAGCATTTTCTCCATCATACTGCTTGAATTGTTGTCTTAGGTCATCAGGATCGATGCGCACGACCCCCTGCCCGGGTAAGGAAATGGCATCTATCAGCGCAATTGATGCCTCCGTTTTGCCTGCGCCCGGGGAGCCAGCCATAAACACTGATACCGGTGTTTCTTCACTAGGGTAGATATCTAGAGCGGTTAATTCTTTAGCAAATGCGCGTCGAATACTTTTGGCATATGCCAAAGCGTTGGCCTCAATTTTTAGCTCATGCTTTGATAATGCCAGTGATCTGTTCCCTTTGAATGATTGAAATTTGGCCCCGATGATCCGTAGCGGGAAGTCAAGCCGTGATTTGCTTTTCCTTATGTCGGGCTATGGATTGTAAAGGACTGACGGGGCTAATCCACTGTCGTTCGGCATGGCCGAAAGGGATGATGGTATCGGTAAGGCGAATTGGAAATTGGCAAAGCGCTCAAGTTGTTCCCTACAAGCGCTATTTATCGCTAGGTGGATGGCAGATAGTTCGCCATGGTCTAGCGCGACTGAAAGAAATGGTGGGCCCGGTAGGACTCGAACCTACGACCAAGGGATTATGAGTCCCCTGCTCTAACCAACTGAGCTACAGGCCCTTTTTTGGAAGGGTTTATTTAACTGCTTTGCCCTGTGGGCTGCACAGGGCGGGGCAGTTTAGTCGAGGAAGCTGCGTACTTTTTCCGAACGACTGGGGTGGCGCAGTTTACGCAGGGCTTTGGCTTCGATCTGGCGGATACGTTCGCGGGTGACGTCGAACTGTTTGCCGACCTCTTCCAGCGTGTGGTCGGTGTTCATATCGATACCGAAGCGCATGCGTAATACTTTGGCTTCACGCGGGGTGAGGCCGGAGAGTATGTCCTGGGTGCTTTTACGCAGACCTTCAAAGGTGGTGTCCTCGATGGGGGACACGGCGTTCTGGTCTTTAATAAAGTCCCCAAGGCTGGAGTCTTCGTCGTCGCCAATGGGCGTTTCCATGGAGATAGGTTCTTTGGCGATGCGCATGACTTTGCGGATCTTGTCTTCCGGCATTTCCATTTCGACGGAGAGCTCTTCGGGCGTGGGTTCGCGACCCATGCGCTGGAACATCTGCCGAGAGACCCGATTGAGTTTGTTGATGGTCTCGATCATGTGAACAGGAATGCGGATGGTGCGGGCCTGGTCAGCGATGGAGCGGGTAATGGCCTGGCGAATCCACCAGGTGGCATAGGTGGAGAATTTAAACCCACGACGGTATTCAAATTTGTCGACGGCTTTCATCAGGCCGATGTTGCCTTCCTGGATCAGGTCGAGGAACTGCAGGCCACGGCTGGTGTATTTTTTGGCAATGGAGATAACCAGACGCAGATTGGCTTCAACCATCTCTTTTTTGGCGCGGTTGGCTTTGGCTTCGCCAATGGAGACATGGCGATTGATCTCTTTGTTCTCTTTCACCGTCATGCCGAGCTCGGCTTCGATAGCCTTTAACCGGCGCTGGGCGCGCTGAATGTCTTCAACCTGGGTTTTGAGTTTTTCGCAGTAGGGCTGGCGCCGACGGGACTCTTTTTCGGCCCAGGTTTCATCGGTTTCGTTGCCGGGGAAGCGAGAAATAAACTCTTTGCGTGGCATCTTGGCGTTGTCGATGCAGCACCGCATGATGATCTGTTCCTGGGCGCGAATCCCTTCGACGTGATCGCGAAGAATCCCGGAGAGTTCGTCAATCAGTTTGGGGCTGAAGCGGAGTTTGGAAATCTCCTCTTTGAACTTGGCCAGTTTGGTATTGATCTGCTTTTCATTCGGCGTTTTCTTGGCCAGTTCTTTGGTGTACGCGCCGTACCTTTTTTCTGATTCGGTCAGAATCTCTTTAATCAGCTCCCAATCCGGCCCGGTATCTTCGGCTTCTTCGTCAGTTTTGGGCGCGGGTTTGGGGATCACGGCAGGTGTTTTGCCTTCCTTCGCGGCTTCAGCCGCAGCAGCTGCGGCGGCGGCGGGGGCTGGATCGGCTTCGCCTGAATCGGTCAGCCCGGCGATAAGATTAGTGAATTTGAAGTCCCCTTCCAGGGCCGACGCATAGCGCGCAAAAAGGTGATCAACCGCGGGCGGAAAATCGAGCAGGGTGTTGAAAACGGTTAGCTGACCGGCTTCGATACGCTTGGCAATCAGGATTTCGCCTTCGCGACTGAGTAGCTCGACGGTACCCATTTCACGCATGTACATACGCACCGGGTCGGTGGTGCGGCCTTCGGTATCGACGGCGCTGAGGACAGCGGCAGCATCTTCAACGGATTCTTCGGAAACGTTATCTTCGGACAGCAGCAGTTCGTCAGCATCCGGTGGGTTATCAAATACGTTGATACCCATGTCGTTGATCATGCTGACAATGTCTTCAATCTGCTCGGTGCCGACATCACTGGAGAGGTGGTCGTTAATCTCGGCGTAAGTCAGGTAGCCACGGGCTTTGCCGAGGGCTAAGAGCTTTTTTAGCTCAGACGTCTGCGTGGTGTCGGCCTGGGACATGTATCGGCTACCTCAAAGTACGAAAACGGGAGAACCGCCCATTATAATAAATGTTCAACAGCTTGTCGCTAGTTAGCACGTTTGCTTTGACCGCGATGGGCCTCCTGTAGTTGCCTCAGTTCGGCTTTTTCTTCGTCATTAAGGCCCTCGCTGGTCAGCTTGGCTATTAGCTCATTGAGTCGCTGGCGGCGGTGGTCCCCAAGGCGGCCACGGGTTCGATGGATGGCCCCGGTCAGGTCGGATAACAGGTTATTAAATTCCTCGGTTCTGGCGGCAGCGTTCCCAGGTGGTGTCGGGTGGCGCAGCAACCGCGCCAGTGCGGTCGCATCCTGGGGGTTATCCAGCTGGTCCATGAAGAGTCCGATGGCGGCCTCGGGAGAGCTGTGGAAATAGCGCGCCAGCTGGCAAAACAGGGCGAATCCCGGTTCGTTGCGAATCTCTAATCGGTCAAGGGTGTCAGTCGATACCTGTTGAGCCAGCGGAGGCTCCTGGAGCAGCAGTACAAAGGCCTTTCGCAGGATGCGGCTGGTATTGGCGCTGGGTTGCTGGGCGGTGTCAGGTGCTCGGCGATTGATCGACTGGGTTACCGCTGGTTCGCGGTCGGGCAGGTCGACGCCGGTACGTTGCTGGAGCTCTTTACGAATAAGCTGTTTGAAAAACCCGTCGGGGATTTTAACGATCCACGGCTGGGCGGTTTCGGCCAGTCGTGCTTTGCCATCGAGGGTGGTCAGGTCGCAATTTTGTGTCAGGTGGTCGAATAGAAATTCAGACAGGGGTTCAGCGCCTGCAAGTTGGGCTTCGAAGCCGTCCAGCCCTTCGCGGCGGATAAAGGTGTCGGGATCATCGCCGTCGGGCAGGAACAGGAAATTAGCCTGCCGTCCCTCCTGCATGTGCGGTAGCAGGTTTTCGAGACTGCGCTCTGCTGCTTTTCGGCCGGCCCGGTCGCCATCAAAACAGAGTACGAGTTTTTGCGTGATCCGATAGAGCTTGCGGATATGCTCCGCGGTGAGGGCAGTCCCCAGAGCTGCCACCGCGTAGGTCGCGCCAAACTGGGCAAGGGCGATGACATCCAGGTAGCCTTCGACCACGACGATGTGGGGAGGTTGACGTTGGACCTGTTGCAGCTGATAAAGCCCGTAGAGTTCCTGCCCTTTATGAAAAATCGCCGTTTCAGGGCTGTTCAGGTATTTGGGCCCGTCGCCGTCGAGAAGTCGGCCACCAAAGCCAACTAATCGGCCCCGGGAGTCGCGGATGGGAAAGGTGATGCGATCGCGCAGGCGGTCATAATGGCTGCCCTGATCGCTCTGACTGGTGAGGCCGCCGTCAAGTAGTAGTTGTGCCGGAACGTCAGCGAGTGTTTTACTCAGGTTGTCCCAACCCGGAGGCGCAAATCCGACCTCAAAACGACCGGCAATTTCGCCACTGACGCCACGGTCCTTCAAATAGGCAACGGCCTTCTGGCCGCCGGGGTGTTCACGCAACTGCCGACGATAATAGCGGTTGGCCTGTTCGAGCAACTCGTAGAGTGGAGAAGATTTCTCGCGGGACGGGTGCGTTGACTCTCCGGCTTCGCGGGGCACATCCACCCCTGCCATCTGGGCGAGTTCGTTGATGCTATCGATAAAACCGAGGCCGTCATATTCCATCAGAAAGCGGATGGCACTGCCGTGGGCGCCACAGCCAAAGCAGTGGTAGAACTGTTTCTGTTCAGAAACGGTGAAAGAGGGAGTTTTTTCGTCGTGAAACGGACAGCAGGCGCTGTATTCCTTACCGCTGCGTTTCAGGGGCACGCGGCGATTGACCACGTCGACAATGTCGATGCGGCCGAGCAGGTCATCGATAAAACTGTCAGGAATACGGCTCATGGAGTCAGAAGATAGCGTTCATCGTCCCCAGCCGACAATGGTAACAAGCCGTTAAGGGATAAAAAAAGCCACGCCGATAAGGTATCGACGTGGCTTGATGTGATCGCGGCACCGGGAAGCGCCGTTAAGCTCAATCTATACCGGGTAAACGATATACCGGGGTGAAACGTTGGTATCCATCACCGCTTTTTTAGACTTGAATAGCGGCGTATCGCCGAGCACGATCTCGTCATCATAATGACCGGTCACCAGCACGTTGGTTTGCCCCTGCTCTGGCGTGTAGAGGATGTGGTAATTGGTGATCACCCTGTAGGTGTCCTTACCGATCTCTTCGGTCGAAATGCGCTGGGTGAAATGGCGCGTCTGGTAGTCCTCAAAGGTGCCAGCCCATACCTTGGTGACATAGGTAACCCTGTCCTGCAGGCGAGCGTAGCAGTCATCGAGCATCAATGCGATGGGCAGGTTGTTGGCCTCGTTTTCAGCAGCGATGCAGATGTAGGAACCTTCATTGTTGAAAGTAGCCAGCCAGGCGTCCATGTTTTTAGTGTCAAGCGAATGGATATAGCTGTTCTGTACGCTGTCGATCGCCAGCAGAACCTCGGTTGATATGTTGCTCATGCTTCCTCCCTGTTAAAGCCCATTGATTTACGATAATGCTCCCATCGCGGCAAATTGCCGGCTTCGTCATTTTGTTTGAAATCGTACCAGATGCGGTCCTCATGCTTGACCCCTTTCTGGAAAGCCACGTTGCCGGGTGTGTGGTTACCCCGATGGATGCGCGAAAAAATTGACGCGTCTTCCATCGAAACCAGCCCGGTGGGACCGAGCATGTTGGATGACTGTCGAATCCGGTGACGGACCATCTCTTCGTCATCGTCGACATGGGCGAAGTAGCCGTAATGGACTTCGGTGCTGCCTACTCCTCGGGGGAAGGCGAAACGGATGTTAATCATGTCCATGTGTTTGGTGATCACGGTGACTGGAAAAATGCTGGCAATGGCCGACCCTTTCGAGCTTTCAGTACCCTTGAAATGGAGCAGGCTAGGATCATTCAAAAAGCCCGTGTCTTCAGGCACTTTCAGCTCTGATTCGAACCCTATATGGCCGTTTTCAGTGCCGTACTGCTCGCCCTCGCCACCCTGCCAGTTGAGCAATTTAAACGCGGCGTGTAGCAGTGGAGCGTGGTAACCGTCGTTATCAGCATAAGCCTTCCAGTTCACGTCATAAAGTACCTTCTGGTAGCCCAGCAGCTTGAGACGCCCGTCACCATTAAGGGTTATCGCCAGGGCATCCTTGGTTCGTCCCAGATAGGTTTCGATATCGGGGGTCTTGTCACTGCAGGTGACGAAAATTAACCCCAGGTATTCGGTCGAGCGAATGGTTGGCACGCCCATTTCTTCCTTGCAGAAGCTAGGAGAAAAATCCTCGTCGCCGGGCGCTCCACGCAGGGCACCGCGGGTATCAAACAACCAGCGGTGATAGGGGCATTCGAATTCGGCGGCATTGCCAGTTACCCGTGTTTCCAGCAGGTTTCCGCGATGCGAGCAGGCGTTGTAAAAGGTGCGAATCTCGCCGTCGTCACCGCGGACCACCAGGATGGGCCGTTCGCCCACGTTGATGGTTTTAAAATCGCCGGGATTCGGGATTTCGCCAGCATGAGCGACGGCGTGCCACTCAGGACCATAAAAGATTTTTTCCAGTTCCAGCTGATAGACATCTTCGCGATCGAAAATGTCTTTTGGAATTTCGTTGACCTTAGCGGGCCATGCAACTTGAGTGTAGGTTGATTCGGGCGCATTCATATGACTTCTCCAGAGAGTGTTTAGGCGCGATACTGATACGCGATCAAAAAATTTCCATGGGTCTGATCGCGCTAGTGTAACCGGCTGTTTTGCTCGCCAATAGCGCTTCTATTAAGACGCAGACAGATTCTGTCGGGGCTATTCGCCGTCGGGAAACAGTTTTACCACGCCGAGGCCACCATCCGTATTAATCGTTACCCCGGTCATTGGCCCGGCGTTTTCTGCCGAAGCTAACAGCACGTAGGGGCCACAGTAGTCGGCCGGTTTAGGTGCGATTTTCAGCGGCGTCATGTTTTCGATCATTTCTTCCAGACCGGGCATGGAATCAAGCGTCTGCCCACCGGTGCCCGTGGCATTCAGGCCGCCAAGTTCAGTTTTCATTCCGCCAGGGGCAACGCCATTGACGCGGACTTCCGGCGCCAGTTCCTGGCCGAGCTGTTTAATCAGGCCGATCACGGCGTGTTTGGAGGCGGTGTAAATCGGGCCACCACCGCCGGGATAAAACCCGGCGTTTGAGACAGTGAAAATAATGCTGCCATGGGTTTTTTTAAGCTCTTCGGATGCGGCTTTGGCACCCAGAAGGTAACCCTTGACGTTGACCGAAAAAAGCTCGTCAAATGCGTCGCTGATCGAGTTTCCGTCGAGGTCGTTGACGGATTGAAAGTAGTCGAACACCCCCGCATTGCCGATAAAGGTATCAAGCTTGCCAAACGCCGCGACGGTCGCTGCCACTGCCGCCTGATTATCTGCATAACTGGCAACGTTTCCCTGGGTGACCGCTATCTGGTCGCCAAATTCCGCTTGAAGTTTTGCCGCCTTGTCAGCGCTAAATTCTAAAACGCCCACCCTGGCGCCTTCCGCTAAAAACCTTTCTAACAATGCTTTACCCATACCGGAGCCGGCACCGGTGATTAATACAACTCTGTTTTCCATCCAGCCCATGTTTGTTCTCCCGGGGTGTAGATTGATTCAGGGCCGCTGCCGGTGATTACCGACAGCGGCACTGAAATAAGGCCTAAATCTTGCCAGTGCTGAAAAAACTGCGGGCAATTGGGTTGAACTCTTCCGGTTGCTCGTACTGTGGCCAATGCGCCGAGTCATTTTTCATTACATAGAGCTGGGCGTTGGCAATTTTTTCTACGCCATACTCGCCGACTTCTACGCCGTGAACAGGATTATCGACGGTCCACAACAGCAGGGTTTCGGCCTTGATCTGGTCCAGCGGGATCAGGTGATCATCGTGGGTTTTCATCATCGCATTAATGCGCGGGGCAACGTTTTTCATTTCAGGCTGGACATAAATGTTCAGCCTTGTATTGACCAGCTCTTCGGTAATCATGTCGTAGTTGTTGGGGTTAAACAGCCACTTCATGCGGTTCTCAATGCTTTCGTAAGTGACCCCGGCAGCGGCCGCTTCTTTACTTAACCGTGCCAGATCAGCCATGTCGGCACGACCCTTGTCGGTGAGGATGGGGAAGCCGGCACTGGTGTTGAGCATTAACCGCAGAACACGTTCGGGGTATTTGCAGGCAAAGGTGCCCGACGTCCAGCCGCCGAGGGATTCACCGGAAAGGTGAGCTTTGTCCACGCCCAGTGCGTCCATCACTTCTTTTAGATGTTCGACCAGCATGTCGACTGAGTAATCCACTTCCATTTTTTCTGAATAGCCGTGGCCCACGTAGTCATAGGCGACAACATGAAACTGGTCGGATAGCGCCACCACGTTTTTGGCATAGGCTTCCATGTGTCCACCAATTCCGTGCAGGAAAATCAGCGTTTCATTTGCCGGATCGCCGGCTTCAGCAATGCGCACTCGGCCAAAGTTTTCAGTCTGGATAAAACGGATTTCTGCGCCAGTAAAATCTAGCCACAAGCTCATTAAATTGCTCCCTGATTACTATTTATAAAGAAAATTGGCCATTTGGCCCGGTAATTATTTCAGCCGCCCATTGTGGGCGCGCGTTCCCCGTTTGTAAAACCCATTCTGCAGGAGACTGGTGCGCAGCTGAGTTGCCTGTCTGTCGATAGAAGCAGGAGATCGACATCAATAAAACTACCACCTTCCCGTCCGGTTGACCTGCGTCAGAAGTGAGCTGCCTTAACGATGACATGATCCGCTCCTGCAGCTAGTGAGCAATAGCTTCCAGTTGACGTTATTAGCAATTTGCCTGGAATGAACCGGAGGTATAGAGATTATGGATGCAACGACTAAACGCCCGAGTATTGCGGATCTGGCGGCCTACATAGATGAACGTTTTGACGAAGGGGTCGACCGGGTCGATCGCTCTATTTTTACCGATCCAGAGCTGTTTGAACTGGAGATGGAGAAAATCTGGGAGGGTAACTGGATTTACCTGGCCCACGAGAGCCAGATTCCCAATCCTAACGATTTTATGACCCTGACGATGGGCCGGACGCCCATTATTCTGGTGCGGGATCCGGATGGCAACATTAACGCCTTTGTAAACGCCTGTGGCCACCGCGGCACCACCTTGTTGCGGGAAGAGTGCGGTAACAAAGCCGATTACAGCTGCCCGTTCCACGGCTGGGTGTTTGATACTCGTGGTGATGCCGTTGTGGTTTTTAAAGAAGAGGTAGGGGATTATCCCGAACAGTTCGACAAAAAAAATTATGGCCTGACACCCGTTGCCAAAGTGGAGAGTTATCGCGGATTTATTTTTGGCAGCCTGAATGGCGACGTGCTGGAGCTGAAAGATCACCTCGGCCCCACTACCACCATTATTGACCTGCTGGTGGATCAATCTCCCAATGGACTCGAAGTGTTGCGGGGTCATTCCACCTATCTGTTTCAGGGAAACTGGAAGATTCAGGCCGAAAACGGTGTTGATGGCTATCACCTGTTTGCGACCCACGGTAACTACGTTGCAACCACCATGCACCGCCGGAAACTGCTGGGCGATGACGATGAAGTGAAAGCGATGCAGGTTGGGGACATGATCGGCAAGAAAGGGGTCGGCGGTTACTTTGACCTTGGTCACGGCCACTGCACCCTGTTCGGCACCTTTCCTAACCCTGAAGACCGTCCCAACTATAGTCAGCTGGAGCGCTATACCCGCGAATTTGGTGAGGCTAAAGCCCGCTGGATGGTCACCAAACTGCGTAACACCCTGGTCTATCCGAATGTTTTTTTGATGGACCAGACCTCTACCCAGATTCGTGTGTACCGGCCAATCGACGTGGATACGACTGAGGTGACGATTTACGGGATTGCGCCGGTGGGGGAAAGCGATGAAGACCGGGCTCATCGGATTCGGCAATGGGAAGACTTTTTTAATGCCAGTGGTATGGCCACGCCGGACGACATCATGGAATTCAAGCAGAGCCAGATAGCTTACAAGGCCAAAACGGCGCGCTGGAATGACGTCTCCCGGGGTTTAAGTACCCGCAAGTTAAACGAGAGCCATCCGGAAGCGGAAGAACTGGGGATTGAGGTCCAGGGCGGGGGCATGATGCTTGAAGACGAAGGCATCATGGCGGCCCAGCACCGCTGGTGGTTAGAGACATTAAGTAGCTGATCACAACGGCTTTCTCTAAAAAAATCGGGTCAAAAATAGACCACAACCAAGGAAATTTAAGTAATGGACGCAAACTTAATCGCTGAATGCGCCGATGTTCTTTATCGCGAGGGGCGTTACCTGGATACCAACGACTGGGATGCCTGGCTTGCACTGTTTACCGAGGATAGCTGGTGGCATATCCCGATGTGGGTTAATGAGTATGAAGTGACCACTGATCCGCAGCGCGAGCTGTCGTTAATGTGGTATCCCAACCGCAGTGGCCTTGAGGACCGTATCTATAGAATTCGTACGGGTGCTTCGTCGGCCTCTACGCCGCTACCAAGGACGGTCCATGCCATCTCCAATGTGTCCGTGGACGCCGAGGATAATGGCGAATATCGGGTCTATTCAGTCGGCGTGGTCAGTAGCTACCGCCATAAGAACCACGACGAGTTTTATTGTCGGTATGAGCACACCCTGCGACGCACGGGTGATGGCCTGCAAATAGCGGGCAAAAAGATCATTGTTAGTAATGACCTGATCCCGGACATTATTGACATATACAGCGTCTGAGCGGCTTCCAGGTCTGCGTCGGGGCCGCCCTGCTCGTTGAGCGGGGCGGCCTTTTTTATTTCAGGACGTTGTTGCCAGGGTTCTAAAGGAAGTAAAGTTAACCCGATCCGCTGGACGATGTGCTGACAGATCGTCCAGAGGTAGCCTATTCAGCAAGGAGGGGAGTCTAATGAACAGGCCTGAATTACCGGTTAGCCCTGCAGATTTTATTGATGAACGACCCGAAGACGGGGTGGTTCGTGTCAATCGTTCCATGTTCACTGATCCAGAACTGTTCGAGCTGGAAATAGACAAGATATGGGAGGGCAACTGGATCTACCTGGCCCACGAGAGCCAGATTCCCAATCCCAACGATTTTATTACCCTGACGATGGGCCGGACGCCGGTTATCCTGGTGCGCGATCCAGATGGCGTTGCAATCAACGGATTCGTTAATGCCTGCGGCCATCGCGGTACCACCTTGTTGCGCGAAGAGTGTGGTAATAAAGCTGACTACAGTTGCCCCTTCCACGGTTGGGTGTTTGATACCCGTGGAAATGCAAAAGTAGTGTTTAAGGAAGATGTCGGCGATTACCCTGATGAGTTTGATAAGCAGAACTACGGCCTGACACCCGTTGCCAGGGTTGAAAGTTATCGCGGCTTTATCTTCGGCAGTCTCAACGATGATGTACTGGAACTGTCGGAGCACCTTGGGCCAACCACTACCATTATTGACATGATGGTTGACCAGGCACCGGATGGTCTGGAAGTGCTCAAGGGACGCTCCAGTTATGTTTTCAAGGGAAACTGGAAAATCCAGGCTGAGAACGGGGTGGATGGTTATCACGTCTACGCCACTCATGGTAACTACGTGATGACCACGGAACGCCGCCGTAAGCTCAAGGGCGAAGCGGACGAGGTCAAGGCGATCATGGTCGGCGACATGATTAACAAGCCCGGTATTGGTGGGTCTTTTGAGCTGGGGCATGGTCACTGCGTGGTGTTTGGCACCATTCCCAACCCGGATGATCGCCCCAATTTTCATCAGTTCGAACACTATAAGCAGCAGTTCGGTGAGGCCCGGGCGACCTGGATGCTGGGCAAAATTCGTAACACCCTGATTTATCCCAATGTCTTTTTAATGGACCAGACATCCACCCAGATTCGGATGTTCAGACCGATTGACGTGGATACAACGGAAGTGACAATTTACGGTATTGCGCCGATTGGTGAGCCTGCTGAAGACAGGACCAAGCGGATTCGACAATACGAAGACTTTTTCAACGCCAGTGGCATGGCGACTCCCGACGACATCACTGAATTCAAACAGAGCCAGCTGGCATACAAAGCCAAAAACTCTCGTTGGAATGATGGCAGTCGCGGGTTAAAAACCCGCAAAATTGGTGAGTCTCATCCTGATGCCGCCGAACTGGGTATTGAGGTGAATGGCGGCGGCACAGTGTTTGAGGACGAGGGCGTAATGGTGGCGCAACACCGCTGGTGGGCGGAGATTTTGAGTCGCTAGTCCGTCATGATTAGTAGGGAACTCGGTTCGCGTTTTGCTACTGAACTCCCCTAAACTGGTTGTTGGGGGCGGTTGGATATAGAATTCGCCTTATTACAGTGTTTATGTGATAAACCTGCGATAGAAAAATGCGCAGAATTTGCCTGTCGGCCTGCTGTCTAAGTGAAGTGCCGACTAAAGTTTAAAGAGCAAGCCACCCGATGCGTGGCGATGGAGCAAAACCCATGAATAAGCCCGTTGATAGCCCTATCCCTGCCAGTTATATCGATAACCGACCCGAGGAAGGTGTTGTTCGCGTTGATCGATCCATTTTTACCGATCCCGAGTTGTTTGAACTTGAAATGGAAAAGATCTGGGAAGGCAACTGGATCTATATGGCCCACGAGAGCCAGATTCCCAACGTGAATGACTTTATGACCCTGTTCATGGGTCGTCAGCCAATTATTCTGGTGCGCATGCCCGATGGTGAAGTCGGTGCTTTTGCCAATGCCTGCGCCCATCGTGGCACCACCCTGCTACGCGAAACCCGTGGTAACCGGGCTGATTACACCTGCCCCTTTCATGGTTGGTCGTTTGATACTTTTGGTAATGCGCAGGTTGTCTTCATGGAAGACGGTGCTGGTTATCCTGAATGTTTCGACAAGAAAAATTACAGCCTGACCAAGGTGCCGAAGCTCCAGGTTTACAAGGGCTTCATCTTTGGCAGCCTTAACGATGACGTGCTGCCGTTTGAAGAGCACATGGGCCCGGCCCTGACCTTTATCGATCTGTTTGCGGACCAGTCACCGGAAGGTATGGAAGTCCTCAAGGGCTCGTCCACTTATACTTATAAAGGTAACTGGAAGATTCAGGCCGAGAACGGCGTGGATGGTTATCATCTTTATGCTACCCACGGTAACTACGTGATGACCACGGAGCGTCGCCGTAAACTTAAGGGCGAAGCGGACACGGTCAAAGCCATGCAGATTGGCGGTATCGACAAAAAACAGGGCGGCTATTTTGATCTTGACCACGGCCACGTGGTGCTCTGGGGTGATTTCCCTAATCCGCAGGACCGGCCCAATTATGACCAGATGGCCACCTATGCCGAGCTATATGGTGAGGAACGGGCCAAGTGGATGGTCAACCGTCTGCGTAACCTGCTGCTTTATCCCAACGTGTTCATCATGGATCAGACCTCTTCGCAGATTCGGGTATTTCGCCCGATTAGCGTAGATGAGACTGAAGTGACCATTTACGGTATTGCGCCTAAGGGTGAAAGCGCTGAGGCTCGTGCTCATCGTATCCGTCAGTGGGAAGACTTTTTTAATGTCAGCGGTATGGCTACCCCGGACGACATTACCGAGTTTAAACAGTCACAAATCTCCTATACCGGCAAGCTGGCCAGATGGAATGATTGCTCACGTGGTCTGACGCATCAGATTACCGATGAAAATCATCCCGAGGCGGAAAAACTCGGTATTCAGGTCAAGGTCTCCGGTGTCAAACTCGAAGATGAAGGCATCATGGTTGCACAGCATGAATACTGGAGCCAGGTAATCGGCAGCTAGTAACGGCTGGTTAACAATCACCTGACGAGCCGCCGGACTGTTCCGGCGGCTCGTTTATGTTTGTGGTCTGCAAACTTAAAATCAACGCTAGGGAAAAACCATGAGTAACGATCTGTTACGGCGCTGCGAGGCGCTGTTATTTGAAGAGGCACGCCGACTGGACAAGCGCGAGTGGGATGAATGGATTGATCTCTACCTGCCCGACGCTACCTTCTGGATTCCGATGTGGGACGATGAATACACCCTGACCGATGATCCCCAGTCCCAGCTGTCGTTGATGTGGTATCCCGACCGTTCCGGACTGGAAGATCGCATTTTCCGCATCCGTACCGGACGTTCATCGGCGTCCACTCCACTGCCACGAACGGTTCACCTGTTCTCCAATATTGAAGCGCAGGCAGCCGATGGTAGCGACGTTCAGGTTTATGCCAACGGCGAAGTGATGAGCTATCGCCACAAGGAGGCATTGAGCTTCTATTGCCACTATGAATATGGGTTGCGGGAAACCGACGCTGGACTGAAAATCGCCAGTAAAAAGGTCGTGGTTGCAAATGATGTTATCCATGACATCATGGATATTTATAGTATTTAGATCAATCAGGTGTTCGACAGACAGCCGGACACGGGTTGGCGAAGATTGTGGGGGCAGTCCCCCTGACTGAATGAGGTGGTGATATGAACTCTCCTGACATTGTTGGTCTAGAAAAGTATCTTGATGATCGCCCTGAGGAGGGCATTTCTCGCGTTGACCGGTCCATCTTTACCGATGAGGACCTGTTTGAACGGGAAATGACGCAGATCTGGGAAAAAACCTGGTTGTTTGTGGGTCACGAAGATCAGATTCGTAATCCCAATGACTACTTTACGACCTATATGGGCCGCCAGCCGGTGGTGGTGGTTCGCGGTGCTGACGGGGAAGAGATAAACGTTTTCATCAATGCCTGTTCCCACCGTGGTGCCCAGCTGGTTCGCGAGAGCACCGGCAACCGGGCGGATTTCACCTGCTTTTTCCACGGCTGGTGTTTTAACACCAGTGGCGATTTGATGAGTGTCACCAAAGAGAATATTGGTGGATACCCCGACCAGTTTGATAAAGCCAACTACGGCCTGACCAAAGTTCCTAAACTTGAAAATTATCGTGGTTTTCTGTTCGCCAGTCTTAACGCTGATGCGCCGCCGCTGAAAGATCACCTTGCCGACGCCGCAGTGATGATCGACCTGTTGGCTGACCAGTCCGATGAGGGGTTTGAGGTGCTTAAAGGTGTTTCTACCTACACCTATGATGGCAACTGGAAACTACAGACCGAGAACGGTGTTGATGGCTACCACGTGCATCAGGCTCACCTGAACTTTGCGTTGACCACGGCAAACCGTGAAAAGCTGCGCGCCGGCGACGAACACACCAAATCGATGGAAGTGGGGCAGCTTGGAGCCAAGGGCCTCAATGGCGGATTTTTTGACTTTGGCAATGGCCATACCATGCTGTGGGGTGACTGGCCGAATAAAGGTGATCGCCGTCCTAATTTCCATAAATGGGCTGAGTGGGCCGAAAAATATGGCGAAGTGCGCACCGGCTGGATGATTGGCAAACTGCGCAACCTGCAGATTTACCCCAATGTGTTCATCATGGATCAGATGTCGACCCAAATCCGGGTGTTTCGTCCGATTAACGTTGACCTCACCGAAGTGACCGTCTACTGCATCGCCCCAAAAGGGGAAGAGCCTAAATATCGCCGTGCGCGGGTACGCCAGTATGAAGACTTTTTTAACGCCAGTGGCATGGCGACGCCCGATGATCTTGCTGAATTTAGCTATAGCCAGAGCGGCTACATGGGTGCACTGGCCCGTTGGAATGACATGTCCCGGGGCACCAAACACCTGACAGAAGGAGCGAATGAGTTCGCTCAGGAACTGGGGCTGAACACGGCGACTTCGGGTGGCAGAGTCGAAGATGAAGGAATTTTTATTGCTCAGCACCGGCGTTGGCTAGAGCTGATGCAGGGCAAATGACCGGCCATTTAAAATCGTAACAAGTTTAAGGAAAATTTGATGGAAGAGTTTGCTAGCCGCTGTGCGGATCTAGTTTTTACCGAGGGCCGACTCATTGACCTTCGCGAATGGGACGCCTGGCTGGACCTTTATCAGGAAGACGCCGAGTATTGGGTACCGGCGTCCAATGGTGATGGTATTGACTACACCAGTGACCCGGATAGCGAAATTTCGCTGATTTATTATGCGGATCGTTCTGGGCTCGAGGATCGGGTTTTCCGGATTCGTACCGGGTTGTCGTCGGCATCTGTGCCGCTGGCGCGCACCAGCCATCTAATCGGTAGCGTGCAGGTTAAGGAGCTGGGTAACGGTGAGTTTTTTGCAACCTCGTCGTGGATCACCACCAGTTATAAGAAGAAAAAAACCATTACTTTTGCGGGTCAGTACGAGCATAAAATTCGCCAGCAAGCTGACGGTAGTTTGAAAATCGCCGCCAAAAAAATTCTTGTTGTGAATGACCTGATCCCTGGTGCGATGGATTTTTATAATATTTAATTTGTTTCTGGCATGAGGGGAGCGTTATGGAAACCATCAACTGGGGCAGTCCGCCGGTAGGGCTGTTTAACTTCCCCCTCGATCTTTGGGCCGAGCGGGGGCAGTTTGCCGATCGAGGCCTGCAACTAAATACTCACACCCATCTCACCGGTCAGGAGTACGGCAAAAATATCCAGAAGGGCGTCTACGACATGGGTCACATTGGTACGCCCGTGTTTCTGCCCGCCGCCGTTGGCTCGGATGAATATGCGGTAATCAGCATTGGTGTCTGCGACTACGCACCCTTTTATTTTGTCGCTGATCCCGAGATTGATTCGTTGGTGGAGTGTCAGGGCGAAGCCTTCGTCATCAACAAGTTTAAAACCTGCCCCCATAGTCTGCTTAAGTGGCATGCTCGTCAGCATGATCTGACCGAACATGACTTTGAAGTGATTGAGCTGATGGCCGATAGTCAGTTCGATAATTACGGCATGGCCTTTCTGGACGGCATTCAGAATAACCGCTTCCGCGCCGGCATCCTGTACGAACCCTATGTGAGTATGATCGAACGTGAATTCGGTTGGCGAGTGCTTGGCGACTATCCTGAAATAGCCCGTCCGGCTAACTATGCCATCCTGCTGTATGCGCGCCGTAGCTGGATTGAGCAGAAGCCGGAACTGGTTGCAAAGATGATGGCAGCCTATTTCGACGCGGCGGTGAGTGGCCGTGACAACGCCAGTGGCCTTGCTGTTTATGCCGATAAATTCCCGTTTATTCAGCCGGAAGATATTGCCAGCTCGATTGTCCGCGAGACACGTCACTGGCAGTTACAACCTGGACTGGACTGGCCTTTGCTGGAGCGGGTGGAAGCGGAACTCATCGAACAACGGCTGGTGCCGGCCAACTACAACATTCGGGACTATGTTGCCGACCTGGCAGCGATACCTGCTTAAACCGAATCGGTTAACGGTTAATCTCAGGAGGGGATCATGCGCGCGGCAATGATGACCGAGCACGGCGGCAATGAGTTTTTAAAAGTAGACGAGGTAGCGGATCCGCAGATTAAATCCGGTCAGGTGCTGGTGCGGGTTCACGCTGCCAGCGTTAACCCGATTGACTGGAAAGTTGGTCAGGGCTATTTCGGCCTCATTCCCGGCCAGAAAATGCCCTGTATTCTTGGCAGCGATTTTAGCGGGGTCATTGAAGTGCTCGGCCATGGAGTGACCGGTTTTGCCGTCGGGGATGAAGTGATGGGCCTGGTGGCCGGGGGCGTGGGCCATACTTTTGCGGAGCGGCTGGCTGTTTCTGCAAAAATGATCGTTAAAAAGCCGGCTAATCTTTCTCATGCCGAGGCCGCCTGTTTACCGCTAGTGGGCGCCACTTCGTTAAATCTGTTGCGCAATAAAGTACGCCCCGGTGATCGGGTGATGATTGTTGGCGCTTCCGGAGGGGTTGGCAGTTTTGCGGTGCAGTACGCAAAAGCCCAGGGCGCAGAGGTGATTGCCACCTGCAGTGCCGCCAATCATGAGCTGGTCACCGGGCTGGGAGCGGACCGAGTGATTGATTACCACGCCACCAATCCAGCTGATGAGGTGGAGCAGGTAAAGATACTGTTCGATACCGTTGGTTCGCTGGACCCCGAGGAGTACTGGTCCAGAATGGCCCGTGGCGGCGTGATTGGTTCCACCGGCACCGGGCCTCGTGACATGGATGCGCTGGTTGAGCGTTATGGAAAGAAAATATGGCTGATGGCGGGAATGGTTGACGCACTGAAGCAGAAATTTCGCGGTAAGCGCCGCCACGGTGTGAACTACAAAATGGTTTTTGGAATGCCCGGTAAATCAGCCATGACTGAAATAGCTCGGGTAGCCGAAGCGGGCGCGGTGAAAGCCGTCATTCAGAAGCAGTTTCCGCTTGCAGATATTAAGCAGGCTTTTGAGTTGAGCCAGTCGGGACGAGTCGCTGGCAAACTGATCATAGACCTCACGGATGCTGGTTAGGTAACGAAGGCGGCACCCACGACTGCTGTTCCTGCGGAGAGAGCATGGAAAATTTCAGAATTGGTTTCATTGGCCTCGGTGCCATGGGTCAGCCGATCGTTGGCCGCCTGTTACAGGGTGGCTATGCGGTGCAGGTAACGGACCTGTCGGCGGAGCTTGTTGCTAGCGCGAAGGCCGCCGGCGCGACAGTTGCGGCCGATTCCAAAGCACTGGGTGTCGGTAAGAATCTGGTGTTTATGAGCGTCTCCAACGCCACTATTACTGAACAGATTGTGTCTGAACCGGGTGGTCTGCTCGATTCCATGGATGAGGGTGGGATTATTATTGACCTGGGGACGACGCCCCGAAACAAGTGTCGAGAACTTGCGGGTGCCGCGGTTGCCAGGGGGAAACAGTTTCTGGATGTGCCACTCAGTGGTTCAACCCCCTGGGCGCTGGAAGGAGCCCTGGCGGTGATGGTAGGGGGCGATGAAGATGCTTTTAAACGCATTCTGCCGGTGCTGGAGACCTTTGGCGACAAGATCCACTATCTTGGTGAAAGTGGCAGTGGTCAGCTATTAAAACTCTGTCACCAGCTGGCATTCATGGCCACCCTTACCGGTCTTTCTGAGGCCATCGCCTTTGGTGAACGGAATGGTCAAAGTGCTGAGACAGTGCTCAATGTGCTCGGTGACTGTGTATCGCCTCGCCATGTGATCGACTTTTTACTACCCATGGCAGAGGGCAGTCGTTTTGATCAGGGTGACGGCAGTCTGAAAATTTTCCACAAAGACCTGGCAGCCGTGCTTGATAGCGCCGAGGATACGGGGATCACCCTGGCGCTGACCGAAAGGATTTACGATTACTTTGATCAGGCGATGACCGGCGGCCGCGAAAGTACCAGCTCGTTTGGCGTGGTCCAGCTGGCACGAGATGAGTTTTATAAAAACCGCTGACTGATTGTCCAGGCGTAACCAGAAAGGGCGCCAATTGGCGCCCTTTCTGGTTACTGGCTGACGGATACATCAATGCTTCAGGTAGTTATCCAGCACCTTGATAATCCGGTAGACCGCATTGACGGTGGGGATTTCTATGTTTAGTTCCGCCGCCTTGACCAGGAAGGGTTTGATGATCTCGTCGACCTCGGTCTTACGTCCACGAGTGACATCCTCATGCATGGAGGTGCGACCGCGGCGACCCCCGGGGTCGTTTTTCATCCGTTCGCCCAGCGCCTGCATGATCTCGATGGCTTTTTCGTCGCTGACGGAGTTGAGCTCCTTAAACTGCGACATGGGGGCATAAAAATTTTCGGGTTGGTAGCCCAGGGCTGCGTAAACAGTTAGTAACTCGCGGGCAATGGCGACGTAGTGTTCAGCCCCTTCGCGCACGGCCAGGCCATCGGCAAAGTAGAGGTCGCCACCGGCGAGGGTAGAGACCGACCAGCTAGATGCGGTACAGATCTGCACCAGCTTTTCCCAGAGCACGTGGTAGATGTCTTCCATGGACCTGGCGCCAAGTCCCGCGCGGTTGAAGGCATCCGTGATGGCTTCTATGCGTGGGGTAATGCCGCCGTCGAGTTCGCCAAAATAGGCGGTAGTGGGTGTCGTAATGGGATTGCTGGCATGTCCGGGTTCATGGAGCGTGCCGCCCTCGATGGTGGAGGCACCGATTACTTTGTCGCCTGCCCACTCGATCAGTCGTTTCTCCTTGCCGATGCCGTTTTGTAGCGAGAGTACGTTCTTGCAGCGGTTTTTTAGCTGCTCAGCTTCTGCCAGAGCCGTTTCGGTGTCTTTGCCTTTAACTAACAGTATCAGGTAGTCGAATTCGCCTTCAGCGTCGTCTGGCGAGGTGACACCGGTCAGGTTTTCGGCGATGTGGAAGTCACCCCGGCAACCATCAATTTTAAGTCCATTCTCATTGATGGCATCCATGTGAGCCTGTCGGCCGATGAGGGTGACCTGTTCGCCGGCGTTGGCCAGATAGCCACCGATAACCGAGCCGAGTCCACCCGCTCCTAAAATGACAAACTTCATTGCAATATCCTTATGATTTTACAGGCGCAGTAAGAATTGGCGTCTAGTTGGGAGAGCGCACGTACTCGGCAACCAGGTCGAGCTGCTCGTCGCTGATCTCGGTAAACCGGAACGGAGGCATTTCTAACAGGCCGTCTCTGACCACGGTTTTGATATAGATTGCCGGCAGGTCATCGCGGCCCTTAATAATGGCTTTATCCTCACCGTGTTTAATACCCAACATGGTTGCCCCCGGTTTGCCCTCACCTTCGCCGTGACACTGGACACAGTAGTGGGTGAAGATTTCTTCGCCGGTTTCGTAGGACACGTCCACCCGTTCGCTGGCCGGCACACTCGGCGGCTTCATGGCAGAGGCCATGGTTTCGGCATCCGCACCTTCTTTATACTCTGCACTCTGGTCGTCGCCGCAGGCAGTGAGGAGCAGGGCCAGGCTGGTACCGAGTGCTAGCGTGATACATCTTTTCATTGCTCTCTCCGGTTAATTGGCACGGCTGTGTTTCCAGCTACTGGGCCAGATGTCTGATTTGCCAGGTGACAGGATTCCGACCGGGTCCAGTGCATCTTTAATTTTCTGGTTAACCTTGTGCAGTCCACTGTCATTGCCGGTGTAGGAACCCATGACGGTGTTCATGTATCTCAGGTTGGCTTTTAGCTCGCCATAGCCGGCGGCAGCGGCTTTCTGAATGATATCGACCGAGCAGGCATCGGCCCGTTTTGCGGCGTCTTCATCGCGGGGATCAAACATGACCATGGTCAGAGCAATGAATCCACGGAAGGTGCCGACCATCTCGGTGAGATGATCAAAGCCATAACCGTTAGTGATCTCTTTCATCATGTTGTACAGCTTGACCGCATGATCACCGCCCATGGGGCCCATGGGACTGAAATTGAGATGGCCCCCACCGTCCCAGTTGACCAGATTGAATTCGGTCATGTTGGGGATGCCCTGCATCAGCTTGGCCCGGTAATTCCAGCCAGCATCGTCGGGTTCCCGATCACCTTCGAGCCAGACGCGGGCGCCCGGAATACTGGTCATGGCGCCTTTCAGTGCGCCGAATTGCATTTCCACGTTCGCGGGTAATCCGTAACAGGCCCCGTAAAAATTCCAGATGCCCAGATTCAGGTCGTGGGCGATCTCCTGCCAGCGCGCATCGGTAATCGGTGCGCTGCTGTCGGTGTAGTCAGAGCGCGGACCCAGCACCGAGGCGCTATAGCCAATGTGCTCACCAACGGCTCCGTTCTGCCAGACCATGTTCATTTTTAGTGGTCGGAGAATCTCCATGATGGCGTGGAGATCGGATTCTTTCTCGTAAGAAAACATGAACGGTTTGTAGGCCGGTGGCTTGGGCATCATCCAGAAACCCATTTTAGTGACGATGCCAAAATTACCCTGGGTGAACATGCCATCAAGGGTAGGGCCATAACCGTATTTAAATTGCTGCCAGGCTTTGCTGCCGGGCATGGCGCCCATACCGGTACGCACGAGTTCACCATCGGCGAGTAGCACTTCCATGCCACAGGACATGACGTAGTGATCTGCGTAGGGGGTATAGCCGGCACCGTGTTCAAGAGCATTACCAATCACCCCACCCCAGCCAGGTGCGGCGCAATCAATCCAGAGATTGGAACCGATGTCCTGCAGGTGCTGGTAGAGCTGGAAATAGGAAACCCCGGGTTCAACGAGCACATAACCCGAATCTTCATTCACTTCGAGGATCCGATTCATGCGTTTCAGATCGAGCACCAGATAGCCGGCGTGGAGTGGCGTGGGTCCGCCGTAAGCCCAGTTCTTGCCGTTGCCATAGGTCCAGAGCGGCAGGCTGAAGCGGTTGGCTATTTTCAGAATTGCCTGTGTTTCTTCGACATTGGCCGGTGCCAGTGCCGCTGAAGGTGTCCGGTATTCGGGTGGTACTGCCGACATATGGTCAAGATAGGGACTCAGCTCACTATCGAGAAATACCCATTCGTCGCCGACGATCTTACGAATCTCTCTGATCGCCTGATCAAAGTCAGAAGACGAAACGCCTTCAGGTAACGTGGTAGCCATTGGCTCCTCCGGTTAATGTTCTTCGAATACCCCGGTCTGGATTTCTTCGGGGCTTAAATAGCGTTAACTAACTAAATTATTGGGCTTATTCATAGCCCGCTTTTACCAATTCATACCACTGCCGGTAAAAACTCTGAAACAGGTTTTCGTCCGACCAGTTGGGGCCACTGCTATAGGGCGTGATACCCAGGCGATCGGCGGTATCGTCACCGCCAAGAATCACCCGGTCCAGTCCACGGTCAAATGACTGATGTTCATCAATAAGGCCGTAATTCCCTACCTGACACGCAGCAAATTCTGACAGGTCATCGGGCGTAGCCATGCCGGTGGCATTGAAAAAATCTTCATACTGGCGGATTCGACGGGCCCGAGCATTCGAACTTTCGCCTTTCGGCGCGATGCAGTAGATAGTGATTTCGGACAGGTCAACGGAAATAGGCCGAATCACCCGGATCTGGGTGGAGGTCTGGTCCATGAGCAGCACGTTGGGAAATATCCCGAGATTCCTGGCCCGGCTGATCATCCAGTCGGTGCTTTCTTTGCCCAGTCGCTGTTCGAGTTCGTCACGCCGCTCGGCCAGAGGTCGATCATCAGCACCGGGAACTTCTCCCCACAAAATCGTGTGGCCTTTCCCCAGGTCGTAGGTGCCGCTGGTCATATCGGCCATGTTGCCGCGGGCGATAGATTTCACCTGATCATCGTCCAGCTCGGCCATGCGTTTCATGACGACGCCGATGTAATTGGCGTGGACCGTCGACACATGATAGCCGTCGACACCGTTTTCTAGCTGGAATTTCCAGTTGCTCGGGGTGGTGTAGCGAGAAAAACCTTTGATGATCTCCATGCCGCCGGGGGATTGATCACCCAGCATTTTCATAAAAGGTTTGGCGTTTCCCAGTGCCTCTTCAAGCGGTGGAACATCGGCGTTTAATGATCCAAAGATAAAGCCGTGATAACTGGCAATGCGTGCAATCGGCTTCAGGTTGTGTTGCCGCCGGTCAAATTCATCCGTGTAGCCACCCTTGTCGTGGTCTTTTACGTCCCGTAATTGACCCTGGGTATCGTATGACCAGCCGTGATAGCTACAGGTCAGAAACTTCTTGTTGCCCCGGTTGGTGCGACACAGGGTAGCCCCCCGGTGACTGCAGGCATTGATGAAGCCCCGAACCTGATTGTCCTCGCCGCGAATAAGCACGACGGGTTTGCGGCCCATCCAGGTGGTGAAAAAATCGTTGACTTCGGGCAAATGGCCTTCGTGGGCAAGAAAAATCCAGTTGCCCTCGAAAATGGTCTGCATTTCGGTTTCGAACAGCTCTTCGTCGTAATAAATGTTACGGTCGAGGGTGAATTCGCCATCCTCGGTACGGTCAACGATTACGCTTTTAAGGTCTTCGATTTTCATTGGCTTCCTCGCCCCCTGGAAGGCACCTGTGTTGGATGCTTCCTGGTTGTTTGGTCGGAACTATTCCCTGACCGGAAGAACTAGCTGGTACTTGTCTGGATTAGAGGTATCCATTTGAAAGACCGCCTTGCGTTTGGCCGGATTGATGCTTTCCTCCGGTTCGCTATCGCGCCAGTGGTAGTGACAGTCCGGACAGTTAAAAATAGTCCAGACGACGGTTGCGCCTTCCTTGCCTTCGTGGAGGGCCGTGGCGTTGGTATTGGAACAGCGTGGACAGGCGGTCATTTGCGAGCCTCTTTTTGCATCGATTTAATAAGCTGGGCCATCTCATCAATTTCCCGGCCGGCAGGACGACGGACTATTTCAACGTCGCCGCCGATTGGGTCAGGCGCCATGTGGGTAGTCGCATCAATAATCAGGTGATGCCCCTTGCCCGGGATCACCGCTGAGGGATCAATCATTATCCCGGCCATGTTGTCGAGTACCTGGATGTCGTTGGCGCGGGTGCGCACTGACAGTGCCCACATCACCTGATTCAGATCGAACGGATCCACATCGGCATCGACCATGATCAGGTTTTTCAGATAAATCAGTCCATGGGGCGTACTCAGTGCCCGCAGTGCCACCGATTTGGCGAAACCGGCAAACCGGTTTTTCACCGAAATGATGCCGGTCAGTCCATGTTGGTAGAGCGCATTGACCGCTTCGACTTCGGGAAACTCTTTTTTCAATACCGCATAGATGGGTGCGGAAGTGTTTAGCCCGATCAAGGTGTCGTGTTCGGTCCAGCCTTTACCGATGTAAATGTTTTCAAAGATGGGATCTTTGCGGTGGGAGATGCCGGTGATTTTAAACACGGGTGCCCGCCGTACCCCGCTGTAGCTGCCGGGGAACTCACCAAAAGGGCCTTCATACTGGCGCTCGCCGTGTACATATTCTGCTTCGATCACCATCTCGCCATCGGCCTGAATATCAAGACCATTGCCGGATTTAGTCAATGCGATGGGCGCGCCCATCATGCCGGCTGCGTAGGCGTATTCGGATTCGTCATAGCCAACCGGGGTGGCGGCAAACATCGCCATCGCCGGGTGGTTGCCGAGCATGACGGCTATTTTCAGCGGCACATCGTCCATTTCGGCGGCGAGCATATGTCGGCCCATGTCGTGAACCGGCACACTCATCAGCGTGAAGGTGTCGGGGCCATGGGGCTGAATGCGGTAAATACCGACATTCTGCTTGCCAAAATTGTCCGGGTCGTTGGGGTCTCGGCTGACGACGTTGGCCTTGCCGATATAGAAGCCACCGTCCATCGCGTTGATGCGATAGAGCGGTAACAGCTCGAACAAGTTGAAGTTTTCTTCGATGCGGACTTCATGAATCGCCGCTTTATCGGGCTCGATAAAGGGTAACTGTGGCTCTTCCGTGGTCCAGCGGCCGACGATGTCATAAAACAGGTCACGGATCGGCGTGCCCAGTGGGTATCCCAACAGGGTGGCGATATTCGAAAAACTACCGTGGACGCCGGCGACCATGCGCTTGCCGGGATAACCTTTGATCTTATCGAAGAGTATCGCCGGGCCGTTTTTATCGTCGTCCCCCGCGGCCACCAGAATGTTGCGGATGTCCGGTTCGGGTAACACTTCATCGGGCCAGGTGATGAACTGGCCTTTGGATTCCAGCAGCTCTAGAAAGTCCCGCAGTGAGCCAACTTTTTTGGCCACCTCAATTGAGAGTTCAGACTGTTTGTTCATGGTTAAACCTCGACTGGCTTACGGTTATTCACTGGCTAAAAACTCGATAAGGAGGTCGAGCTCAGCATCGGTAATATCGGTTTGTCGCAGCGGGGCCATTTCCAGCAGGCCGTGACGCACGACGGAGCGGATATATTCTGGCGCTAGTGTCTTATTGCCTTTAATGGCCATGCGCTCGTCGCCAAAACGGCGCTGCAACATCACCGTGCCGGGACCTTCTGCATCTGGCCGGTGACACCCTTCGCAGAATAGTAACCAGGATTCTTCACCCGGTCGGGGACGTTCCTCAGCCATGACCGGGGCGGCTGCGCTGCTGACGAGCAGGGCCAGACCAATCAGCGAAATTAGCTTGTCCATGAATGTTTCTCCCGCATGTGTGCCGGCCAGATGCCCTGTTTCCCCGGGGCCAGAATGCCGTTCGGGTCAAATGCATCTTTGAGCCGTTCGTGGAGTTTCCACAGCGCGTGGTCGTTCCAACTATAGGTTTTGGCTACCTGGTCCATGAATGCCAGATGGGTTCGATACTCGCCATAACCGGCGGCGGCGGCTTCATCGATGAGTACGCCGAAGAGTTCGTGGGCGCGCTGTCGCTCTTCGTCGTCAGTGCGATCAAACATCAGCATGTAAACGTGGTGCATGTCGCGCCAGCCGACGGCAAACTCTCCGATGTAATCAAAGCCGTACTCATGAGAGCGGTTCTTGATCATTTCGTACTGACGCATGGCGTCTTCGCCGGTGGTGGGGCTGATGGGTGAAAAGTTGATGTGGCCACCACCGCCGACCCAGTTCATCAGGCCAAACTCGGTCATGTTCGGCTCACCGCGCATTAGCTTGGAGCGATACTGGAATGCAGCGTCGTGTTTACGCTCTTCGGCGGTCCAGACTCTTGCACCTGGGATCGCGCCGAGGGTATCGCGAATCACCTGCATGGTGTTTTCCATCATCGGCGGCGGGCCGTACAGGGCTGCGTAGAAATTCCACTGCCCTAGCTTGTAGTCGGACATGATTTTTTTGCGGGCACTGTCGGGGATAGGCCCTTTGCCACTGTAATACTGGCGCTTGGACACTTTCACGGCAGCGTCCCAGAGCAGGTCGACCGTGAAGGCACCGTTGGGGATGACCATGTTTACCTTGAGTGGGCGAACCACCTCGGTGATGATGGCCAGGTCTTCTTCGTTTTCATAGGTAATCAGGAAAGGCATGTATCCGGGGGGTTCCGGCATCAGCCACATGCCCATTTTGGTGACGATGCCAAAATTACTTTGCGAGAAAACACCGTCGAGGATTGGACCAAAACCGTACTGAAAGACCTGCCAGGATTCGGTTTCCGGCAGAGATCCCTGGCCCGTGCGGAACAGGGTGCCGTCCGGCAGTACCACTTCCATTCCGCAATGCATCATGAAATGGTCGCCGTAGGGCGTGTAACCGACGCCGTGTTCCAGTGTGTTGCCGACGATGCCGCCCCAGCCGGGGGCCGCAGGATCAATCCAGAGTTTGATGTTGTTTTTCTGCAGATACTCGTATAGCTGGAAGTAGCTGACACCAGGTTCTACCAGGGCGTAGGCGTACTCTTCGTTGACTTCAAGAATACGGTTCATCCGTTTTAAATCGAGAACCACGTACCCCGGCATTCTCGGGGCTGGCCCGCCATAGGCAAAATTGCGACCCGTTGAAATTGGCCATAGAGGTACTCGGTGTTCATTGGCTATTTTCAGGATCGCCTGAATTTCTTCAATGCCGTCCGGGGCTACCACTGCTGACGGTACGTTAGCGTCGCCTGGCAGCGTCGAAAAGGAGTCGCGGTAGCTGCGCAGTTTTGGATCGCCGTCGTGGATGACCCACTGCTGCCCAATGGCATTGGCCATCTCGTCGATCGCGGTTGAAAATTCTTGCGGTGATAACCAGTCGGGTAGCACTGCTGCCATGGTGTCTCCTCCCAGGAGAGTGAAGCTAAATTCAAATGGAATGCCTGGTTGCGGACAACGAAACAGGCGAGTTAATTATTTTAGTGGTGCTGCCCTGTTAGTCACGATTCTGGCGGGCAGAGGTTCGTTGTTGGCCCGATCAAATGGGTTGCAAAATCCACGAAACCAGATGGCCGGGGCTCTCAGGGTGACGACTGGCCGAGGCCGTGAGGCGCTTTTCCACCAACGCCTCTGTGTCGGGCGTAACGGTGATCATCAGTTTGGCAATGACCTCGGGCCAGGCACTGTCCGCTTCCAGCAGGGCTGGTTTAATGCTCTCCTGCCAGCGTTGCCCCAGTGTCAGTTGATGTTCGATCTGATCAGTTGAGAGATGTTTATGCACCCCCTTGTATGTCAATGCGTAGCCTTCTGCGAATGCCAGTTGCTCGGCTAACAGCAATGCCGCGTCGGTGGTTAGTCCGGTGATGGCGCGTCCTTCGGCGACTGCAGCGGTAATGGCCGGCATGACGGAACCGGGGTCGTTATCCAGGCCGTGGACTCGATAGGCCTGGGACGATACGGCGCGCAGAAACTGGTCGCCCTCTTCATAGCGGGTGTCACAGATTGCATCAAAAGCGACGGTTGGCCTGGTCTGGCTGGCGGCAATGACCGCGCCTGCGGGTAAGGTGGTAGCGATTCCGGCGACTGCACCACCGCGTAAAAATTCGCGTCTACTAATCATTTTTGTGTACCACTCCCATCGCCTGATTGCCTTGCAATACGTTAAAAAATATGTCTCGTTCCATCCACACTGAGTCCTTTATTTAGGCCAGTTTACGCCAGCGTTCGATGGATGGTAGCGAACGCCTGCGCGGCTGTAAACGAAAGAATGGTAATCGGTCACCGGGTAGTGGTGTCGGTGAGGGCCAGGCCGTTGTAGCGGCCTAATTTCGCTTGTGAATGAACGTTAGTTAATTTGCGATCAGTAGCCTGGCGGAGCGGTGGGAAATTGATCGGTGATGTCGGTGCGCGGTTGTTTTGGGAACTGGGCAACTAACCGGCTCGAATTGAAGCCTTCGGGGTAGGTCAGAGAGGTTATCGGGTCAGTCGCGACCGGCCGGGTAGTGGGCAGTGAACGTCAATTCTAAAGGTGGGTCACTGAGTTTGTGACCAGTTGAGATAGGTGGCCCGGTTGCTGATTGGTGGCGTCAGTAGATTGCCCTCCGATTGTTTCATCCAGATGAATGGCGGTATTGGGTGGGTGATCGTGTGGTCTAGCTTAAAGGCTTGTTCGGCTAACAATGTTTTTGCGATGCCGCAAAATTTGGTAATGCGGATCGGTAAGGCCAAAAAAGCAATCGATGGTTAAGGTTTGATAGCGGTCCCGCAGTGTTAATTTACGGTGCATTCTGCCCGATGCTGGATATTTTGTGCGCTGCAGCAGAAAATAGTCGGGAAGTAGTCAAATTGCTTGATCCTAACGACCGTTAAATAATAACATTCGCAGCCGCGTGAAACGTGAAATCGGCTTTGAAGTAGCCCAACGGGTCAGTAGCCCCACCAAAAAACGCCCTTACACCATTAGTTTAAGAATGATGAGCGAGCACCAGACTGGATGACGCCGGTCCCACAATGCAGGAGTTTTGTCATGGTAAATGTCGATAGTTTGATCGATCTCGATAAAGCAGTACAAAGTAAGCAGGTATTCTGGGATCAGGATATCTATGATCAGGAAATGGAAAATATTTTTGGACGATCCTGGCTGTTTTTGACCCACGAATCACAAATCCCGGAGCCCGGTGATTTTTTCACCACCTTCATGGGCGAAGACCCGATCATTGTGGCGCGCCAAAAAGATGGTTCGGTCAAGGCATTTATCAACTCCTGTACCCATCGTGGCAACCAGGTTTGTCATGCCGATAGCGGCAACACCCGGTCCTTTGTCTGTAGTTATCACGGCTGGGCCTTTGGGGTCGATGGAAGTCTCGCCGGAGTCCCTTTAGAGACCGAGGTTTATTACAACAAGCTTGATAAAGACTCCATGGGTCTGCGTGAGGTGGCACTCGTGGATGATTACCGTGGATTTATTTTCGGCTGTTTTGATGAGAAAGCTCCACCGCTCGCCGAATGGCTTGGAGAGATGGCCTGGTATATGGATAGTTGGGCTGATACTGGAGGCGGCGCAGAACTGATTGGCACGCCGATGAAGACGATTTTGAAATGCAACTGGAAAGTACCGACCGAGAATTTTGTGGGTGATGGGTACCATATCACCTGGACACACGTTGCGGCTCTACAGGTTATTGGTGGGCCTTTGGGTAGTGCGTTTGGTGCCGGCGATATGCCACCGCTAGATGATATGGGCGCCCAGATAACCACTCGCCATGGCCATGGTTTTGGCGTGATCTGGGATGTGGGTCACGCGATTCATCGCAATCCGCAAAATTATGTTGAATTTCAGCAGCAGACTTTGCCGGAGGTTATCGAAAAACAGGGCGAGTGGGCCGGCAAAATGTACACCGGACATTGGAACGCCAGCCTGTTTCCTAACTGCTCCTTTCTCTACGGCACCAACACCTTCAAGGTCTGGCATCCAAAGGGGCCTCATGAAATAGAGGTCTGGACCTGGACCCTCGTGCAGAAAAACATGTCTCCGGAATTGAAGCGAGAAATACAGAAAGAAGCCATTATGAGCTTTGGCACTGCTGGCACGCTCGAAAGTGATGACGGTGAAAACATGGAGACCTGCACACGCACTAATCGGGGTTTTCAAACTCGAAAAGGCACCATGAATGCTTCCATGGGGCTGGGTGTTGAGGGCCGCCACCCGGAATTACCTGGTGTGGTGGGGTCCAATTTTATCGGTGAAACCTCCTATCGGGGTTTTTACCGTTTCTGGGATGAAATGATGCGGGCCTCTGACTGGGATGACGTTATTAAGAACGACAACACCTGGGTAGATCAATGGCTTGGTGAGGGTGCGGTATCCAAACTGCCTACGGTCGATGCCGCTTTTAAAGCCGCCTAATGGAGACTGAAATGGCTGAACAGGGAGTCCTGGTCACGCTTGAACTGGCTTACCAGGTTGAGCAGTTTTATAACCGCGAAGCCCGGTTAATGAACCAGCGTCAGCATCGGCAGTGGCTGGAGTCAATGGTGCACCCGGATGTTCACTACTGGCTACCAATTACCGAAGTGCGCTTTACCAGGGATAAGCGGCCTGCGCCCACGCCGGATGACGGCGGGATATTTAACGACAGTTATTCGGATCTTGATGACCGGGTTAAACGCCTGGAAACCGGGATGGTGTGGATGGAAGATCCGCCCTCAAAAATTCGCCATCTAATTAGTAACGTAGAGGTGTTCCATGCAGATCAGGAGCAGCAGCTCAGCGTTTATTCCAATTTCCATATCTACCGTAATCGCCGCCAACGCGAGGAGACTAATTTGATAGGCGGGCGGGAAGATATTCTGGTGCGCGAAGGGGATGAATTTAAAATCCTAAAACGGAAGATAAATCTCGATATGCGAGTGGTCCTGGATAAGAACCTCTACATATTCTTTTAACCGCTAGCGGGCCCGTTTCTGTCTATGCGTCGCTGCTATGAGTGGGTGTCCGATAAAAAAGGTCTGCTGCGCACAGGGAAGTTGGCGGAGCAGGGTCCGGTGTTGTTAAAGGATTTGACCGGGGCGTAGCCAATCCGGTGTTATTTGATCGCAGCAGCATGACTCTCGGTGCCCAGGTTATTAACCCGGGTAACCAGGTCCGGTAAATGAAATGCACCGAGCTGAGCGGCGAAACATCATCGTTCCCGAGGCGTTGACAGCCCCTGGGAATCATTACAGCCCAAAAATGGCGCTATGATTCTGGGTGATTCGCAACTGAATTCACGCAATGGCGGCGATGAAAAAATTGATTGGTTAGCGGGTTGGTTACGGGCCGATGCAGACCTGGATTACGGGGAGAGTTTTTCGGATTTGAAAGTCGCCTGAGCGGAGTCGCTCAAGATGATTTACCACTAGCTCATTTATGGGCGGGGGATTTTTTTGTTATTGTAGGTCGGCTGAGTCTCCTGCGAGGTATCGTGATCCCATAAACCGGGTTACGCGGTATCCAGAAAAGGAGCAATAGTAATCGGACAGCGATGATGCTGAAGACCTGAATAAAACCTGGGAGCAAGTGTTTGGACAAGCAGCAATTACGATATGAAGTTGAGGAGCTGATTCACGCCTATGTGCAGTGCATCGACGACGATGACCTTGAGCGGTGGCCTGAGTTTTTCACTGAAAAATGCGATTACAAGGTGATACCGCGGGAAAATGCGGATCAGAATTTACCCGTATCAGTGATGTTTTGTGACAGCAAAGGAATGTTGCGTGATCGCATTGTGGCTTTACGCAATGCCAATATTTACGCGGCCCATTTTTATCGTCACCTGGTTAGTAACACCCGAATCATCAGCGAAGAAGATGGGGTTATCACCGCTCAGTCCAATTATCTGGTGATGCAGACCCTGCTCGATGGCGAGACTAAAATCTACAATGCGGGTAAGTATGTAGACAAAATTGTCCGTGAAGAGGGCGTGCTGAAGTTCAAGCAGAAGCACTGCGTCTTTGATACTTACCGAATTCAGACGCTGATGGTTACGCCTATATAATCCGAACGGATTAGCTTGCAAGATGGCTCGGCTGGATCGGGCTGCATTTGAAGATTAGTCGATGGGGAGTGGACGTTCACCAGTGGGCTGGCAGATAAATAAAACTATTAAGCTGTTTAGACAATACAAAAGGGGAGTAGATCATTGAGCAATAGTCGTATGGAAACCGTTACCGCGCTGCTGTATGAAGAGGCAGCAGCTCTGGATGAGCAGCGCTGGCATGACTGGTTGGCCCTGTTTACAGAGGACTGTACATACTGGATGCCGGCCTGGGACTCTGAGCACGAGATGACCCAGGATCCGACTAACGAAATTTCGCTGATTTATTACAGCAATCGAAATGGCCTGGAAGACCGCATCTGGCGAATTGAGTCGGGCATGTCGTCTGCTTCAACGCCACTGCCCAGAACATCTCACGCGGTTACCAATATTCGTCTCGGTGATGAAAAAGACGGACTGGTTTCCGCTTATGCGAATTTCATTGTTAATTCATACCGCCACGAGATTACGGATACCTTCTATGGGCGTTATGAATATGGTTTGCGTGCCGACGGCGACAAACTGGTGATCGCGAGTAAGAAAATCATTCTGTTGAATGACGTCATTCCGGCGGTTGTCGACATTTATAGTATTTAGTTCAACCGTCTGTTTGCGATGCCCATGCGGTGCGGGCGTCGGTAGGTGATCGTAATGCTTCGGGCAGTTTTTGCGCGGAGCATTTTTTTTAATCTGGATTAATGCGACAGCATCTCTGGGGGTAAGCGTTTGGTATTCGGACTGTTTGGGAAAAATGATAAGGGACCGGCAACGGCGGTTATTCGGCCCTTCGAAAAGACGGTTGAGGTGCTGAAAAACGAAAGCCTGTTGCAGGCTGCCCTATCGGCAGGAATAGATTTCCCCCATAGCTGCAAGGTGGGGACCTGCGTGCAGTGCCGTTGCAAATTAACGGCTGGCAGGGTCAAGGCCATTCGGGACTTCTCCTACGTTTTAAGCATCGAAGAGCTGAATGCTGGTTATATATTGGCCTGCCAGGCTCGCGTTAAGCCGGGCGAACAGATCGAGGTTGAAGTGGAACTGGAGAGCGGCCGACCGCAGTTCGCTCGGCAGTCATTAACCGGGACTGTGAATTCCGTCGAAGAGTTGACTCACGATACCAGGGCACTAACGATTAAGGTCGACGGCCGGATGGAGTATGCAGCGGGGCAATACGCAGAGCTCTCTCTTGAAGGGTTTGACCGTCCGCGTGAATACTCATTTGCTACAGTGGCAGCAGCTGGCGGTAGTGAGTTGCTTAGTTTTATCGTTCGTCATGTTCCCGGGGGGCGCTTCACTGACTGGCTGTTTGCCGAGGATCGTGTCGGTGAGATCGTTAATGTGCAGGGGCCCACGGGTAATTTCTGGCTTCGGGAAGGTGAGGCACCGCTTTTATTTGTTGCTGGTGGTAGTGGTCTTGCGCCACTCAAGGCGATTCTTGAGGACGGCGTAGGTCGTCGCGTAAAAAGAGATCTGGTGTTTCTATTTGGGGCTCGAGAGCAACGCGATCTTTATCTAATGGATGAATTGCAGGAAATCGGAGCTCAGTGGCAGGGAGCCTTTACGCTGATGCCGGTATTGTCTGATGAGGCCGAGGATAGCGACTGGCAGGGCGCCCGTGGATTGGTGACAACCGCGATAAACGAATCCGTTGTCTCCGGGTTGTCCAGCTGTCATGCCTATCTCTGCGGGCCACCCGTGATGATTGATGCGGCGATTGAGGTAATGAGTGCGGCGGGTATTGCCAGTGAAAACATTCATTACGATAAATTTCTCGATTCCAGCAGTCTGGGTAATCAGGGCTAACAGTCTTTAAGGGTTATGGGCGGCGATGCCCTGCGTCTCCGGCTTTGAGGGTGTGGAAGAAGATTCTGATCGAGCAGGCCGGCGTTGGGCGTTGTGTCAACCGAGATAACTGCTGGAAGTTTCCGCTCTGGATTTGCTGTTAATCAACAAATTTAGAGCTGGTTCGGCGCAAGCGGTTTTTTAAACTTAGGATTTGCACTTGAGTCGGCAAGGTCGATAGCGACAAAGCCGCGGACTCCACCGCCTGGTGTTTCCCTCGATGGGGATACCAGATATTCATGGCGCAGCCATTCAATAACGAGTCTATTCTTGTGTTGCTGTTACCAAACGCTTTCCTGTTTGCTAAACGTTCGGTTAATAGGCTAAGGTTGTTTCATCTGTTCGCGCATGCACAAGTCGTTAAAGATTTCACAATTACGGCCTGAAAGTGCTTCAAAGTTTGTGATTACCTGAAGTATGATTGCTGTGTGAACCGCGATAATATTGCGCTGCGATATCGTGATTACGTTTATAGTAACGGTAATAATTGACTGCGAATGCAGTGATTGCCGCAGGTTATTCCCAAGGAGAGGTTAATGCAGACCAGAGCCGCAGTAGTCCGTGAAAAGGGCGGTCCGTTTACGGTTGAAGATGTCGTTATTACTGAGCCGGCTGCTGATCAGATACTGGTCAAAATTGTGGCTGCTGGCATGTGCCATACAGATCTGACGATCCGCGATCAGAACTACGAGACCATGCTGCCCATGGTGTTGGGGCATGAAGGTTCCGGCATAGTTGAGAAAGTCGGTGAAAACGTCACCAAGGTTAAGCCTGGTGATCATGTGGTGCTCACCTTTCACACCTGTGGCCATTGCGGTAACTGCCTTGCTGGCGATTCCCTGTCCTGCGAAAACGCGTTTCCGCTCAATTTTGGCGGACGTACTCACGGCGGAGATTGCACAATCCACGCCGGGGACGAGCCCCTCGGTTGTAGTTTTTTCGGTCAATCTTCTTTCGCTGGCTACGCCTTGAGTTACGAGCGCAATACAGTGCCCGTCGACCAGAGTGTGCCGCTTGAATTGCTGGGTCCGCTCGGTTGTGGCGTGCAGACAGGTGCTGGATCGGTACTAAATGCCCTTAACCCGCCTGCTGGTTCGACCATTGTCATTTTCGGCGCGGGTGCAGTGGGTTTAAGTGCAGTCATGGGCGCCGTAGTGGCTAACTGTACGACGATCATCGTCGTCGATATTAAGGAGAATCGACTCGAGCTGGCGACTGAGCTGGGCGCTACCCACACGGTCAATGCCGCTGAAACTAATCCGGTTGAAGCGGTTATGGCGCTTACTGGTGGCCGTGGCACCCCCTATATGCTGGAAACTACCGGTAACGCTAAGGTGCTAGAAGGAGCGATCTACACGTTGGCGATGGGCGGAGAAGGCGGCATCGTCGGTGCCCCGGCAATGGGTAGTACGGTTAACGTTGATGTGAATTTCATGCTCTTTAATCGCCGTTTGCGCGGCATTATTGAGGGTGACAGTAATTCGGATATCTTCATTCCGCGGCTAATTGAGCTCTATAAACAGGGTAAGTTCCCGTTTGATAAGTTGATCAAGTTCTACACCCTCGACGAAATTAATCAGGCAGCGGAAGATTCAGAAAATGGTTCGACCTTAAAGCCGGTATTAAAGCTAGCCTAGACGGGCCGGTTACCGGCAGTAAAAAATTACGGGTTTGAAAGTGTTACGGAGGAGTTAGCAGGGTGACAGGGAATTGCTGCTGCTAACGGTGTTAAGTGTTGCCTCCAGTAAAATCCAGACCAGGCGTGTTCAGTTGTCTGGAGGGCTGTTCTCGATTCAGCCAATAGAAAATTGACATAAATCGAATATCTGTATAAAAAGCAGTTTGTTAAGCATAATAATTAAAGTTAGTTGTTAAGTTTGTCTACCAACAGAGGCGTTGAAATGATGATTATCCCGAGAGGCTTAAAACGCTCGCTACGGCTGGGTGCCGCGAGTGCAGTGGTGCTGGCGGGCGTAGCAACCCCTGCTACCGCCGTTGAATTTGAGTACAGCGGCTATGCCCGTGCTCACTTTTCCATGAATCTTTCCAATAACACCACCTGGAAAAATGGACTAACCGAGACCTCGCAGGGCGGTCGACACGAGCTTTCCATGGCGCGGTTTTCCGGCAAGATTGAATCTTCCTGGGATTTTGGTGCATTCCAGATAGGTAGTGTGTTTCGCGTCGTCGAAGAGCACGAAACCAGCTACGAAAAAGGGCTGGAAAACACCTCGATTTTAGGGCCTATCGCGGTCACTAATCACGACGTAAGTGTCCTCGGTATAGGCGCCCCTGGAACAACGGCGGCTGATTTTGCGACTTTGCTTGCTACAGGTGGGTTGCCCGGCGGTCCGTTTAACGCTGTACAAGTTGGGGCGTGTCAGCCTTCCCCGTCTGGTAATGGTTTTTGTGATACAACGCCATTCACCGGGTTAAATTCCTCCGCGTTTGGTGCTGGGGCCCAGGGGACTTTCCTGTCCGATTACGACCAGAACCGTTTTCACGACATGATGCGTGAGCTCTATGTGACTTTTGATGTGGGTGAGCGCACTCATTTCAAGTTGGGTAAGCAGCAGGTGGTTTGGGGAGAAACCGATTTCTTCCGTGCCATGGATATTGTCCACGGTTACGACCTGACCTGGCGTAGTTTTCTGGAAACAGAAAACGAAGAGCTGCGTAAGCCTCTGATTCTGGCCAATGTTGAAATTGATATCCCTGAATGGGGCGGCACCTTGCAATTACTCTATCGGCCCGGTTGGGATGAGGGCGGCGATGTCGGTACGACTGCACCACTTCAGGGCCAGCGCTGGGCACCACAGCCGTGGAGCGGTAACAATGTAATCAACTCAATTATTGGCCCGCAGAATTTTCACCACAGTGCCGGCGATGAGGACGATGAGAATTTTGGTATCCGTTGGTCGGGTGTCTATAACCAGATCGGTTACTCGTTAGCCTACTGGCGCGGCCTGGATAATGACGGGATTACCGTGCGTAATCCGGTGTTTGGCGGTTCGACCAACTATGGCGAATGGGGTCAGGCTACTGCGCTAAATGGACCGGTTACCAGTCAGAATGCAACCAATCTGATCTCGCCAGAGATTGAGACGTTTGCCGCGTCGATGAATGCTTATTCAGAATCCTTCGATCTGGTTGCCAGAGCTGAGTTAGCGTTTACACCCAACAAACCCTACAACACGGGCACCAATACCTTTATTGATCTTGGAGCGTTTGGTGCAGGTTGTGTCGATGGGGTAGCGGTCTTAGGGTGTACTCCGTTGTTACGTAACAGTAACGATAGCGCGGCAGCGGCGGCAGCGACTGCATATGATCCTACTATCCCCAACGCGGCATTTGCTCAGGCTCCTGCGTTATTGACTATGTCGGTACCTGGTCTTGGTAAGGTTGTTGAAAAAGATACTCTGCGGATCATGGTCGGGTTTGATAAAAACCTGAACTTGATGGACCTGCTCGGTACCCAACGGCCATCGTTCTGGACGGTCCAGTTGTTCGATACCTGGATCACCAACTTTGATAAAGATGACGATATCCTGGATCTGTTCGGGTATGGCGCAAACAAGCGTGAGCATTCCACGATTCTCACCAATGCCATTACCTTGAACTATGCCTACGACACCATTAATCCTGGTTTAGCGGTTGGTGTGGATCTTGGGAATTTCGACATGTTCCTTATCCCCTCGGTCGACTTCGTGTTTGGTGATCATTGGCGGGTAAGGTTGGAAGCGGATATTTTCCTGCCCCGGCATAGCAAAACTCAGAACCTGGGTTTTGTTGAAAACGATACGCGTCTGTTAGGTACGCTGGACGATAACGACCAGTTGGTAGCACGCATTACCTACCAGTTCTAATGATCGTCAGGTAATTGTTTTAAATGGCTCCCAGCGGTAATGCTGGGGGCCATTTTTTTTGTCTGCTTTTTAAAGACTTATCGCTCTTTTTTCCGTTAAAAAAAGGTGCTGGGCATATATCTTCCCAGCGCAAAATAGGGTAAGTTTGCGCTCCGCTTTGTTAGCACCTGCAGCATTTTAGTGGGTTTAGCGTTTTGCCGGTTTCTATTTGCCTGCAACCCGGGAGAGGGCTGCGGTTACACCCCGAATTGAACAACCGGAAATTGGGTACCTGTAGCGACTATAAGCCTCCTTTGAGGGAGGAATTTGCTGGCAATCGACAGCGATGAACACTATTTGTAAATGGGTTAGTCGGGTAGAGTGGAGCAAACGAATAGCTCTTTTTTTTTTAAACGGGCGATCGGTCAGTCTTGTGGCCGCGCCTGAAACCATCTTGTCCAGGAGTTGTTTAAGAGGTTATGGCTGCTAAACAGGGTTTTCGTATCAAGTCTTTGGTGCCTCCAGTGGTTGTGGTTGCAGCACTTGGCTGGCTTTCTACGGTGGATGTGGAATTACCGGACGTGTTCGTTGCTGAGCAAATCATCGAGTTACGGGATCGGTTCTATGATGTCGCGATTCCGGATGATCAGGTGGTCTGGGCGGTCGGTAAAAATGGCAAGATCGTCCGTAGTGACGACCGCGGCGAAACGTTTCGCGTTCAACCGACGCCGACTATTAATCATCTTCATTCCATCGCAGCCTGGGACACTCAGACCGCCGTTGTGATTGGCAACGAAGGAGAGACTCTCCATACGGCCGATGGCGGTGCTAGTTGGCAGTCCGTCCCCGCCCCTCTGGGCGACTTTGCGAAGAAGATGTTTCGAGCAGAAATTGCGCCAGATGGTCGGGTATGGGCGACCGCAGAGTACGGTTCGATATTGTCCAGCACCGACAAGGGTGAAACCTGGACGCTAGTGTCCGGCGGTGACGATGTTGCCTGGAATGACGTTGCGTTTGCTCGTGAGGGGCGTGTCTGCGTGGCTGGCGAATTCGGGCAAATTAGTTGTAGCGATGATCAGGGTGAAACCTGGGTAGCCAAGGAAACACCACTGGATAGCAGTCTGATGGCCATTGCCTTTAATGAGTCCGGCCATGGGCTCGCGGCGGGTGTCGATGGACATGTCATTAGTAGCAGTGACGATGGTGAGACCTGGGTGGTGGTTAAGTCGCCGACCACTAAGCACCTTTACGGTATCGCCCAGAACGGTAACGAATGGCTGGCGGTTGGTGAAAAAGGTGCGTTATTGCTGTTCGATCCGGTCAAGGACCAGTGGATCGAGGAGAACCTGGGATCTCGGGGTAATGTCTGGTATTCGGGTGTGCAGCCCGGCCACGGGGGCATTTATTTATCCGGCCAGAAGTTAGCGCTCTGGAAAGACGGCGCTTTGAAGTTGTTTGGCCGGTTGAAGTAAGTCTTTTTTGCTGCTTGTATAGAAGGTCATCAGGATTTCACGCCGCCGGGTGTTGAACCTTAAATAAATCGAATCTGAAGGTTGATGATGTTAGATAAATTTGTTGATTTCTGCGTACACCGTCGTTGGGTGGTGGTTGGGGTTCTCTTTGGCCTCACGGCGATAATGGCAGGTTTTTCCACCCAGGTAAGCATCAAAACGGTGTTTCAGGACTTGCTACCGGTGGACCATCCCTATATTTCAACTAACGATGAATATAAGGAAACCTTTGGTGGATCCAACATTGTTAGTGTGATGGTTACGGTTGAAGAGGGGGATATTTTTCGCCGAGAAATTCTGGAGAAAATCCAGAGTATTACTCAGGCCATGGATTACGTGCCTGCGGCCAGTCAGTATCAGATCATCTCGCTGGCTTCGCGGAAATTGAAGGATATCAAGGCATCGACTTACGGCATCGAAACCGAACCGATGATGTTTCCCGATTTGCCGGCTAATGATCGGGAAATCGAAGAACTGCGTCAGGCCGTGCTTTCTAACCCGCTGGTGTATGGCCGCTATGTGTCGCTGGATCAGAAATCAGCGTTGATAACGGTCGATTTCATTGATCGGCTGATCGACTATGAAAAGATATTTGCCAGCATTCAGTCGATTGTTGCAGAGCACGAATCCCCCGGCGTCAGTGTACGCGTGGTGGGTGAACCCATTTTGACCGGCTGGGTCATTCATTTTCTGCCGGAAACACTGCAGATTTTTGGCTGGACCGTTGCCGCGATGGCGTTTGTGCTGTTTGTCACGGTTCGTACGTTTCGGGGCGTGCTGCTGCCACTCCTGTCCGGGGCAATGAGTGGTGCGTGGGCACTGGGTATGGCGGCGCTGCTGGGGATTAATTTTGATCCGCTGATTATTGTTATTGCTTTTCTGGTGTCTGCCAGGGTGATCTCTCATGCTGTTCAGCTTTCCACGGCTTTTGACGATGAAATAGCCCGTGGTTTGAATACGATTGAAGCATCAAAGGCTAGTATGAAGGCGCTATTCCGTCCCGGTATGCTCGGGGTGGCGACGGATACGGCTGCCGTGATGGTGGTCTATGCAATGCCAATGCCGTTGCTGCAGAAGACGGCGGTCATCGGCAGTATCTGGGTTTCCACTATCGCATTCAGTGCCATCATCCTGACGCCGGTACTGCTCTCCTGGGTAAGACGGCCTGAACAGGTGGCTTTTCCGATTAACACCGGTGTGTTTATCGAGAAATTGCTCAATCGCTGCGCAGATATAGTGATTGGTAAGGGGTCGATGGTGATTCTCGTGCTCGCTATGCTGGTATTTCTGGTGTCCGGGTATTTTGCATTTAACGTCACCGTTGGTGACGCGAACCCCGGGTCGCCTCTACTCTGGTCCGATTCGCGATATAACGAAGATGCAGACGCGATCAATCAGGCCTTTCAGGGCAGTGATCGAATGTTCGTGGTGGTTGAGGGCAAGGAAGGGGACGTGCTCAAACAGCCCAGCGTATTAAGAAATATGGAGAACTTTCAGCGTTCTTTGGAGAATCAACCCGAAATTGGCGGCACGGTGTCGCTTGTCGATTTGATTGGACCGGTTAACGTCAGTCTTCATGAGGGCAATACCCGATTTGATGAGTTTGGCACCGATCCCAATATCAATGGAGAGCTCATCTATATGTATCTTCAGGGGTCGGATCCGGGCGATATTGACCGCTTCTCGGACGTCAACTATCAGGTTGGGGCGATCACTGCTTTCTTTCGCGACCATAAGGGGGAGACCATTCGCACCGCGATCTCCCGAATTAAGGAGTACATCGCGAACAATCCGCTGGAAAATGCGGAATATAAGCTAGCAGGTGGGCTCATCGGCGTGCTCGCTGCGGTTAATGAGGAAATCTTCAGGGGACAAATTGAGAGTATTTCTCTGGCCCTGCTGGTGCTGTTCTCATTGGCAGCCTTCGCCTACCGGTCGACAGTTGCGGGATTGTTTTTTATCCCACTGGTATTGATGTCCAATGCGGTTACTTTCGCATTTATGTACTGGCAGGACATTGGTATGAATATTAATACACTGCCGGTGGCCGCACTGGGTATTGGTCTTGGGGTCGATTATGCGTTTTACATTGTTGATGGTATTCGCGAGCGATACCTGGAAAACAAGAACCTGAATGCTGCCCTGCGTGGATCCCTGCTAACCGCTGGCCGGGGTGTGCTGGTGACCGGTGCTACCATGATTCTAAGCGTATTGCTCTGGTACACCTCATCGTTGCGGTTTCAGGCGGAAATGGGTTTATTGATAGCGCTCTGGTTATCGGTTTCTGCGATTAGTTCTTTGCTACTCATTCCCGCCATGGTTTATGTCTTTAAGCCGGATTTTGTGTTTGAGTCTGAAGACGAAAAAAGTGAAGGGGTTCAATCTGGAGCCTCGGTTTAGGTATACTTTCGGGCTTCCGTACCGGCAATAGCCGGAGCAGTGATCGTAAATTTCAGGCAAGGGTTATGGCCGACTTAATTAAATTATGTAAAACAGACGAGGTAAAAGAGGAAGCGCCATTGCAGGTAAACCCGGAAGGGTTTCCGGCGCTTTCCGTGTGGGAGTTCGAGGGTGACTACTACGTGGTCGATGACATGTGTACCCACGGTATGGCATGGATGACCGACGGCTATCAGGAAGGGCTGGAAATTGAATGCCCCTTTCATGGTGGGCGATTCGATCTGAAATCGGGCGAACCGACCGCTTTCCCCTGTGTGGTGCCATTAAAGTCCTATCCGGTGACGGTTGATGACGGGCACGTCTGTATCACTGCTGCCTAGTGCGAAGGAACTGTTCTGTTAAGGTAGACAGGTGCTAATAGCCGATATTTAAGCCGGGCATGATTGCCCGGCTTTTTTCGTTTCTGCATTATGATGTTGTTTGTCCGGTTGAAGTCGGCTACCGGTGACACCAGTTACTCAATTCAAGGAGTGGTCAGTTATGAGCCGGAAGATAGATTTTTACTTTGACTTCATTAGCCCGTTTAGCTATCTGGCGATTACACAGTTACCGCAGTTAGCCAAAAAATATGGTTACTCGCTGGAATACAACGTCATGGATATTCCCACCGCCAAATTAGCGGCCGGGAATTATGGTCCGTCAAACCAGAAGGTTAAGCCTAAAATCCGTGCGCTGATGCAGGACTTGAATCGTTGGGCTGACCACTACGGTGTTCCTTTTGCGTTCCCTTCGGGGATGGTCGGAAAACGCGTTAACGCCGGGACCTTTTTTGCCATTGACCAGGGCGACGTCGAAGCCTACGTCAGTAAGGTATTCCACGAGTTGTGGGGTGTTGGCGGTCAGGACGCCAACGATGATGGTTTTCTGACTAAAATTGCTAATGATATGGGCTGGAACGCTAGTGATTTTCTGGCTTTTGTTAATTCTGACGCTGCTGCTCAACGGTTTGAAAAATCTCGAGTTAAAGCTCATGCTGCCGGGGTTTACGGTGCGCCGATGATGATGCTGGATGATCAGATCTGGTGGGGGAACGACCGGATGATGTTTATCGAGCAGTATCTGCAGGCTCATCCTGCCGATTAACAGGTAAGTACTGTTAAACAACGAGTCGGGGCTGCTCGGTAAGGTTAAAAAAGCCCACTGAGTATTATCGTGATTTAGAAATCAGCTTAGATTGGAGTTAACTGGTTATGCCAATATACGAGTATCACTGTCTTGAGTGTGGACATAGTAAAGACGTGCTGCAAAAGGTGACAGACGCCCCTCTGGTTGACTGCCCCGAATGTGGCGTATCTAAATTTGAAAAGAAAATATCGGCACCGGGCTTTCAGTTGAAGGGTACTGGCTGGTACGAGACTGACTTTAAAAATAAATCTACCGACCCATCGGCGGCCAGTGAGGCAACTACCACTAAAACCGCTGCTAAGACCTCAGCTGAGCCAGCCGCTCCGACCAGTACATCTGATTCCTCGGGGAATTCTACGGCTTCGGCTGCCTGATCGAGTGCCTGGCTTGTTTGCCGGTTCAATTTGATGGAGAGGCCCACTTCGCTGTGGGCCTCTCTGGTTTAACATCCACCCAAACGGTCCGGTTCAACGCCGGTTAGCCGTTACTTTAGCTAATTGAGGAAAAATTTCTGTGCGCAGCCACTACTGCGGCGATATTAACGCCGAAATGATCGACCAGACTGTCACCCTGTGTGGTTGGGTGCATCGGCGCCGTGATCATGGGGGCGTGATCTTTATCGATTTGCGTGATCGTACTGGCCTGGCTCAGGTGGTGATTGATCCGGATACGGTAGAGGCCTTTGCGCTGGCTGAACGGGTGCGCAATGAGTTTGTATTAAAAGTGACTGGGCGGCTTCGAGCGCGGCCCGACGGAACCGTTAACCCAGACCTTGCCAGTGGAGCGGTGGAGCTGCTCGGTAAGGAAGTGGTGCTGTTGAATAGTGCCAAAACTCCGCCGTTTCAGCTGGATGACGATGACGTCCATGATGATATCCGGCTGCGCTACCGTTATGTCGACCTGCGCAGACCGGAGATGTTCAACCGGCTGGCACTGCGTTCGAAGGCAACCACCTATGTGCGTAATTTTCTTGATCAGCAGGGGTTCATTGACGTAGAGACGCCAATTCTGACCAAGGCAACGCCGGAAGGGGCGAGAGATTACCTGGTCCCCAGCCGCGTGCACGCGAATGACTTTTACGCGTTGCCACAGTCGCCGCAATTATTTAAACAACTGCTAATGATGTCGGGCGTTGATCGTTACTTTCAGGTCGCCCGCTGTTTCCGTGATGAGGATCTGCGGGCCGATCGACAGCCAGAATTTACCCAAATTGATATTGAAGCGTCTTTCGTTGACCAGCAGCAAATCATGGACACGACTGAAAGCATGGTCCGTGGGTTGTTTGACGAGACCCTGGGCGTAGAGTTACCGGGGCCGTTCCCCACCATGACCTATGCCGATGCGGTTAATCGGTTTGGCACCGATCGCCCCGATATGCGTATCCCGCTGGAATTGGTCGAGGTGGGCGACCTGTTCACACAGGTCGATTTCAAAGTGTTCTCCGGGCCGGCGAATGATGACGGATCGCGAATCGCTGCGCTGCGCCTTCCGGGCGGGGTTGATCGATTAACCCGCCGAGAGATTGACGGATACACCGAATTCGTTAAGCGGTTTGGTGCCAAAGGGCTGGCGTATATCAAGCTTAACCCGGCGGCTGATGGTGGAGTGGAGTTACAGTCGCCGATACTTAAGTTTCTGCCCGACGATGTTGTTGCGGCCGTTCTTGAGCGGACGGGTGCTGAGGCCGGCGATCTGCTGTTTTTTGGTGCGGATATCAGGAAAGTGGTCAACGATTCACTCAGCCACCTGCGCGAGCGGATGGCCGCTGATCTGGACCTATATGAATGCGAATGGGCACCGCTCTGGATCTGTCTCTTATACACATCTGACGCTGCCGACGAAGAGGATAGTGTAGA
>OJFP01000182.1_pt1 | contig 49813 bp, 44 predicted proteins | sample 1594141 | NCBI WGS metagenome assembly OJFP01 (sample SAMN05416843, study PRJEB24817) | seawater metagenome | isolation source: Sea water | place: Canada:Atlantic | collected 2013-07 | reverse complement strand
CGAGATGTAGAGAGGTCTCGTGGGCTCGGAGATGTGTATAAGAGACAGGAGTAGACTTGGATTAAAAGATAATCGAGCGTGTTGCGCTTAAAGCGGCCACCCGGATGCATCGGCAGGGGCGAGGGTTTGGAGAGCACCACGATCGCTTCGTCTTCGTAGAGTAGTCGCACGCGCGCATCGACCGCGGGTTCGGTTGTCGCGGGTTTAAGTTGCGCGTAATACTCCCCGGCCCGCACGACCCGGTTGAGCGTCACGGTCTCTTCCGCACTGTCGACCATGCGTTGTTCGTCCACGATAGTCTGCCAATGCTCCCGGGACAGATGGGGAAACACCGCCAGGAGCGCCGCACCGAGAGTCGCACCATCATGCTCTCCCGGGACCGTAAACGGACGACGATTATCGTAGGGCACAGATCCCGGTAGCGGATCGATCAAGGAGTCCAACTTGGCTTGCCGCTCCGCCAGAGCCACGCGTTCTTTTTCCGCGTCGGGCACGTAACAATGCGGACAACTGTTTGGCGGTTGATAGTGCGGATGGTCCTGCTCCTCCGCCGTCAACGGTGTCTGGCATTGGTAACATTGGGTCGACTCCGATTCACGTAGGGCTGGGTCCACCCCGACGCGTTGATCAAAAACAAAACATTCACCATCGTAATGATCAGCGCCGACTTCTTCGAAGTATTTTAGGATACCGCCATCGAGTTGGTAGATCTCCTTGAACCCTTCGCGTTCCATGAACGGTCCCGCTTTTTCACAACGGATACCACCAGTGCAGAACATTACGATGGGTTGGTCTTTCAGATCCTCCGGCAACTTCGCCACGGCACCCGGAAAATCTCGAAACGAATCGATGCCCACCGACACCGCGCCTTTGAAGGTGCCGAGCTTCACTTCGTAGTCGTTGCGAGTATCGAGCAGCGTGACGGGTTTGCCGTCGTCCAACCATTGCTTGAGCTCGGTGGCTTTGAGTTTCGGGGACGTGCGCACGGCGGGATCGATGCCATCGACGCCAAACGCGATGATCTCCTTCTTGAGGCGCACGAGCATCCGATTAAACGGCTGGTGATCGCTCTCGCTGTATTTGGGCGCCAATCCCTCGAGTCCAGGAATCGCCCGGATGATCGCGACGACTTCGTCGATCGGCATTCGTGGTCCTGCAATGAACAGGTTGATGCCTTCCAAGCTGAGGAGGATCGTGCCCTTCAGATTTCGTTCTTTGCACGCCGCCAATAGGTGCGCCTTGAGCAATTTCAAATCACTCAAATGGGCAAACTTGTAGCAGGAGATATTGGCGAACATGGGAATCTACTTAATCGCTGACGAATTCGGATGATTCGAGTCAATCCATATGGCAAAGAGATGAAACAATTTTAACCACAGATGGAATCAAGCCCCGGCAATGGTCCGGTGGCCAACCCTGTTTTGAGGTTAGTTTTCGGGATCAACCGGGACTGGCATCTCCAGAGTCCGGCCGGTAGTGAGTCCGGCGATAACCGGCACCAAGAGCACTCCCACGGTTGGAAGCAGCCAGATCACCGGCGCCTCCAGCAATAATCCGATCGCGACCACGACCACCGCAGCCATGCCAAAAAACCCTGCATCTGACGAAATGCGAAGAGACTGGTGATGCCTGCAATCAATCCGACTAGCGCCACCGGCCATGGGACCAAGGCAAACAACAAACCGACCGCATATCCGACCGATGCTAACAATGCATCTTCTTCCCGCCGGGTGAAGAGCTGTAAAATCATGCCCAAAAGCAATACGCCGACAAACAGACTATATTCTGCCTGCGACACACAATGCCAAAGATCGGACGTCAGGGGCAGCGACACCTTGAGCACAAACGCACCGCCAAAACCGCGCAGCGGTTCCAGCCAACGCATGTAAACCCAACGAGGACATTTAGAGGATCTGGATCGGTGACTCGCGCGGTCGAAGTTCAGTAACTCGACTTGCGGCGACATCAACCGATCACCGGGGAAAAGTAGCAGAATTACTGCCGGAGCAAACAACCACCAATCCACAACCAACGGCACGCTTACGAATCCTCTCCGTCGACCGCGTTGGGGATTTCCCAGGTGATCTTGCCTTCGTAAATCTCACGTAACGCCATGTCTTCGAGTGACAGTTTTTCCAAAGATTCGATCAAGGGACGCCCACCGCGACGAAGTTGTTTCACGCGTCGCGAAACGAGGTTCACCAACAGATTGGGGTCGATGACCACTTTGAGGGCCAAGTTCAGATAATCGTCACGCATAATGGATTTCTCCTAATCCCGCGGAAACAAACCGAGACGATTTCTCGGACCGATATCGCGCAAGGACCCGGAATAGCCCAGCAGCATCACTCGCAGACATTCACAATACGATGAATTAGCATCAAATGCACCCCGGTCGCACCTTCCGCGTTACGCGGCCAAATACTTAACTCACATTTTAGTTGCCCACTTACCTATGGGGGACCGGTTGCTAATGGGGTAAAGCACGGATATTTTTTGACCAAGCCTGAACGCAGGGAGACCCGGGTTTTGAGAGCCAGACAGAATCTTAATGTCCAAATCTGGAACAGCGGAGTGGATCTGAGCTAGTCGGTGATTAAAACAATCCTACCGCTCCGCTTTCGAGTGGTTCCGTATTCCGGGGGCAACAACCTACTCCGCCTCTGAGGCGGTATGGACTGACTCCAGTTCTTCCCAGCGGGCAAATACTTCCAGCGTCTCGGTTTCGAGGGCTTCGAGGCGCGTCTTCACTTTAGGCACCGCACTCGCTTCGTTGGCGTAAAAATCGGGGTCGGCCAATTTGGAAGTCAGGGATTCCTGTTCGGTTTCCAACGCTTCGATCTTGGCCGGTAAGTCCGCTAACTCCTGCTTTTCCTTGGAATTCAATTTTCGAGGTTTCGGAGCCTTCTTTTTGATCCACGAGGATTTCGCTTTCGAGGCCGGTCCGGCAGTCAGGCTGACATTTCGAGCCCGATCCTCGACGTAGTCGGAATAACCACCCACGTATTCGTTCCATTGGCCCTCCCCTTCAGCGACCAAGGTGCTGGTGACCACATTATCCAAGAAGTCGCGATCATGACTGACCAATAGTAATGTCCCGGAAAATTCGACGAGCAGATTTTCCAAGAGATCGAGGGTCTCCGCATCAAGGTCATTGGTCGGTTCATCCATGACCAAAACGTTGGCTGGTTTAGTGAACAGACGCGCCAAAAGGAGTCGATTTCGCTCCCCCCCACTCAATACCCGAGCGGGCGTGCGGGACCGATCGGGTTCGAACAGAAAATCCTCCAGATAGCTGATGACGTGTTTCTTCTTACCCTCAAAAAGCACGAAATCGTTCCCTTCCGAAACATTGTCCGCGACCGACTTATTGTCGTCGATCTGATCACGCAGCTGATCGAGGTAAACGACCTGCAGCTTGGTGCCGTCTTTGATTTCACCCGCGGTGGGCTGGAGACGCCCGAGGAGCAATTTCACCAACGTCGTTTTGCCCGAACCGTTGGGACCGAGGAGACCGATCTTGTCGCCGCGGTTGATAAATAGATCGAGTCCCTCGACGATGGGTTTGCCTCCCTCGTAGGCGAAACTCAAGCCCATGGTTTCCACCACCCGCTGACCACTGCGTTCCGCCTCGCTGACCTTGATGGTGGCCTGCCCCGTGAGATCGCGGCGCGCTCGACGATCGGCCCGCATCGCCTTCAGCCGAGAAACCCGTCCTTGATCACGGGTGCGGCGGGCTTTGACGCCGCGGCGAATCCACGCTTCTTCCTGCGCCAAACGCTTATCCTTCAAGGCCCGTTCGCGCTCCTCCACTTCCAACCGGTCTGCCCGACGCATCACGAACGTATCGTAATCGCAGTTCCAATCCGTGAGGCGCCCTCGATCCAACTCTACGATCCGAGTCGCGAGTTTTTTAAGAAACGTGCGGTCATGACTCACGAAAAACAGGGCCAGTTTCGATTCGGCCAAAAACGTCTCCAACCACTCCACGCTCGCGATATCCAGATGGTTGGTGGGTTCGTCCAGGAGCAACAGCTCCGGACCACTGGCCAATGCCTGCGCGAGCAGCACCCGACGCTTCATCCCTCCCGACAGCGCCGCGAAATCGGCGGTCGACGATAGGTCCATCCGCTCCAACAGATTTTCAATGCGCACATCCTGTTCCCATTCTTCCTCGTGGTTGGAGAGCGGCACCATACCGGAGGCCACCACATCGTGCACGGAACCGGTCACATCGTGGGGGATCTCCTGCGGCAAACGGGCCACCCGGGCCCCAGATGCTCGCACAATTGTGCCCGTATCGGATTCCATCTCGCCCGCCAGCAGTCGCATAAACGTCGATTTACCGCTGCCATTACGCCCGACCAAACAGACTCGATCACCGGCGTCGATCTGCAGATTTACGTCGTCGAGCACAGGTGGCCCACCGAAGGCATGGGAGAGGTCATTGATGGTCAGAATAGGCATAGTGAGGAGACAGACCCGCCAACTTGGCACGCGCAGCCACCAGCAATCAAACCCCGATTCATGGATTGTTGGAATTTAACCACTATCCCCATCGTATCACCGTCTCCAAACCCATCCAATCAATGATCCAATGGCGTATCGCTGCGCCAATAAAGTAGGGCGCCATCGACGGAGCGCACTGACCATTCCGGATTCTCGGCCAACACCGCCAGCGCTTCATCGTCTACCGATGCAGCATTTCGCCAGCCATCGGTAACCAAGATCGCAAACGGTTGCTCCTCGTTGAGTAACTGAGCAATGGTTCGGTCGGGAGCGGAGTCACCTGTAACACTATTAAGCGGTTCGACCCAATGACACCGTGGTGCAGTGAGATAATTCGCCATCGAGGAAGCCCCAAACCCCACCAATGTGTGCTGGCCAGAAGCAGGCCATATTTGACGTAATGCATCCAGCTGGTCCAATACCGGCCGAGGACGCGAACCAGGCACAAATACAGGATTAGCCACCGCTAATGAAATCATGCCGACACCGAGCGCCACAGCACCGATCAAAGCTCCTCGACCACCTCTCTCCAACCATCCCATCGGGACCATTCGGCGCCATAAGCATCCCAGCCCAAGTAACAATGCGGGAAGCAATGGCAACAAATATGCCCCCTTCGCCAGAACCACCAATCCCGGCGCGATCACCAAGATTCCGGCCGCTGCAATCAGCCATTGGTCTCCGACTATAGCAGGGGCTTTGGTGATATATTGCGGGCCCAATAAAACAAATGCCGCTACCAATAGAATCCCCGCCGCCCACGTTAAATTCGGATGAGGCCACCAAAGTCGACCGATCTCAGGGATCGCTTCCTTAAAATTATACCCCACGTGGCGCAGCGCAGCCGGCCGATTGATGTCCCAAGCTTCACGTAGCGAAGTCGCCCCAGGGAAATCGCGCTCGACCAACTGAGGATACTCAGCGAATGGGACGGTGATCTCCGGCGCTTCCCCCTCCGCAACAGCTCGCACCGCGTAGTGTTGCTGAAAAGCGAACCAACCCCGCTGGCCCAATCCACCGAATTGCACATCCCGCACAACCCAACCGATCCCGACCAAAGCCAGCACAACTAAACCAATTCGTCCCCAGCGGATCCAACCCCGACCAATCGCCAACCGACCGCCATTAACCACCGACGCCGATTGACGAAATTTAAGCCACTTTCGCCAACCGATCAGTCCGATCATGATCGGTAACGCGAACTGATAATCCTGACGAAATCCAACCGCAAAAATCAACGCCAGCAACGCCATCGACGGCCATATTCTCGCGAGAAACACCGCCAATAAAAAATAGACCCAAGCTGCCTGATAGACAAGAGCGGGAAATTCGATCTGAAATGACGAGCAGGCCCAAACCAAACTCATTGCCGCCGAAAACGCCCACCGCCGAGACCATCCCCACAACACCAAATACAAGCACAATGCGCCGCCAACTTTAACCACCCGATGTTGCCAAAAGACCATCTCCGCAGGTTCCCCAACGATGGCCAAAACCGCATAACTCACCGCATACGCCGGCCCCGTATGCAGTTCACCCAAACGGCCGCCTTGATGCATCCAGGTATGACCCCGGCTCGCATAATGCGATTCGTCCCACATCGGCAAATCGAGGGTATTTCCCAAATCCCGCAATATCCACAACTGCGCCACCATCACCAGAAGTGCCCCGAGAACAACCAAACGGGCCGAATCTCGCTGCACCACCTGAACCCATTGACGAGCCAAACGCTGGCAGAATACACCCACATTTCGAATCACTGCCATCACGCCACGACGCCACGATATCCGAGCAACGTTGGCCTTATGGCGGCCTATCGCCCACACGCCCCCAGCGAGCACGAGCCAACCAATTCCCTCGCCCCAAGGCCATCGAGGTGAACCGACCCGAAGCGCGAGACCCAACTCAAATTGCACCTGAGCGTCATCCGCTGAGTCAACTGTCTTGGCCTCGACGTAATCGGGGAATTCAACCCATTCCTCAATCTGATGCTGTGGACTCACCGCCGTGAGCGGAAACCGTGCAATCACGCGCCCCGATCGCGCTTCCAACCACGGCGCGCGCAGGGCAAATTTCCCTGGTTGTATTAACGGATCGAACCGCAGCGACCGAATCGGCTCCCGGGGCAAGGGGAAACTCAACACGTGCCACTCCATCCCTCCAGGATGTTGCACCCGGGCCACATCGCCATGCCATAGCCCGTTGCCTACATCGTAATAAACATGTGTCTCGGCAGCACTATTGATCTGCACGGGAACCATCAAACGATTCGGTCCCTCCTGATCCCGCCACGCCCCCAAAATCGCCCAACAGATCCAACCCGAAAGAAGTAATAAAACCAGTTGAAGCGGCCGGAACAACTGGCGAGTAATACGATCGGTCACACGCACGAAGCACGGAATCTGCGCCCTGCCCTTCAGCGCGTCAATTCCGGGTTCAAGAGTTAGAGCAATTCGCTCGGTTGCAGAACCGTCCCAAAAGCTCCTTGCTCTCAAATACATGAAGAAAACTCTATTTATTAGTGGCGGATGGGACGGTCATGCACCCGAGGCTTTCACCGACCGTTATGCCGCCGAATTGGGCAAGCACGGCTTTGACTGCCAACTCGAGACCGACCTCACCTGCCTCACCGCTCTGGACCTCTCCATTTACGATTTAATCGTGCCCAATTGGACGATGGGTGAAATCACCCCGGAGCAATCCAAGGCCCTGCGCGACGCGATCCACGCCGGCACAAACCTCGGTGGCTTCCATGGTGGGCTCGGAGATGCCTTTCGCGGGGACGTTGAATTTAAATGGATGGTCGGTGGTATGTTTGTCGCCCACCCGGTCATCGCCGAATACGACGTAACCGTAACTGATCCGGATCACGTCATCATGGCCGGCATCCCGGCCGAGTTCCGCTACCACTCCGAGCAATACTACATGTTGATCGATCCGGGGGTGCACGTTCTCGCCGAAACCATCTATTACTGGGAGGGACAATCGGTGCCGATGCCGATCGCATGGATCAAACGTTGGGGTGAAGGCCGCGTGTTCTATGGCGGACTCGGCCATGAACTCGCCGAATTTGACGTCTGCCCCGCCGCCCTCGAAATGAACATCCGCGGCCTCCGCTGGGCTGCCGGCGATCTTTGATCCCGGAAGTAGCGAGCATCGATTAGTGAGTAGCGAGCAGCCTAACGAACTGCCCTCTTTCCACCATAATCTATCCACTTCTCACCGCCTTCTACTCGCTACTCACTACTCGCTACTCGCTACTCGCTACTTCCCCATACTATGCCTCCCACTAACATCGGCCTGATTGGCTGCGGTAATATCTCCAACGCCTACTTCGAAGGCTGTCAGAACTATCCGAGCATCAAGATCACCGCGTGCGCAGATATCAACGTGCCGCATGCCCAAGCGACCGCCAAAAAGCACGGCCTCGCTTTCGGCGGATCCGTCGACGATCTGCTCGCACGGCCTGACCTGGATATCGTGGTCAATCTCACAATCCCTGGCGCTCACGCAGCGATCAACCGCCAAGCCCTCGGGGCGGGCAAACACGTCTATTGCGAAAAACCCTTCGCCCTGACAGCCGCCGATGCGGCGGCCGTGGTGGCCGACGCTGCAGCCGCCAACCTTCGCGTGGGCAGTGCACCCGACACTTTCATGGGCGCAGGACTGCAAACCGCGCGGAGCGTCATCGATGAAGGCCTGATCGGCACTCCCGTTTCGGCCTTCGGTTTCATGTTATGCCCCGGGCACGAGTCCTGGCACCCCAATCCGGATTTCTACTATAAATTTGGCGGCGGACCCATATTCGACATGGGGCCTTATTACGTAACCGCCTTGGTCAATCTTCTGGGACCGGTTGCCCGAGTGAGCGGTGCAGCTCAAACGACGTTTGCCGAACGCACCATCACCAGCGAACCACGTAAGGGAGAGAAAATCCCCGTCGAAATCTCCACCCACTTCTCGACTACTCTGGAATTTTCCGGCGGTCCGATCGGCACCCTGGTGATGAGTTTCGACACCCCACATACCGATCTGCCTAACATCGTCATCCATGGCACCAAGGGCACTCTGAATGTATGTGACCCCAATCGTTTTGATGATCCCTGTTTCTTCAAACCAGCGGGCGCTGACAAGTTCGAGCCGGTCCCTATGGCACACGCCACCGGACGTGCTCGCGGCACCGGTGTCGCCGATCTCGCCGCCGCAGTGATCAGCGGGCGGGCCCATCGGGCCAGCGGCCAACTCGCTCAACACGTGATCGAGGTGATGGAGGGAGCCGTGCGTTCCCCTGCCGAAGGTCGTCACGTGACCATCGAATCCACCTGCGAACGCCCGAAACCACTCCCTGCTGGTCTGAATCAGAGCGAATTGGACCACTAAAATTCCGCCGGCCGGCCGGTCTTTACTCGACGTCGGAGTTTGACAATAAGGCGGACGCTCACCCGTTTCGGCGGATAGTTTTTCTCTGATGCCGCCGTTTCTCTCCCTCATTATTGGCCTAGCCGTCCTCACTCTCGGAGCGGAGCTGTTGGTGCGTGGTTCGGCGGCTTTGGCCCTCCGCCTCGGACTGACCCCATTGGTCGTAGGCCTGACGGTAGTCGCCTTTGGCACCAGTGCCCCGGAATTGGTGGTGAGCCTTCAAGCCGCGCAACGCGGCTCGGCCGAAATCGCGGTCGGAAATGTGGTCGGATCCAACCTCTGCAATCTTGCGCTGATTTTGGGCATCTGCGCCCTCATCCGACCACTGACGACGAACCGCGCGGTGATTTGGCGAGAGGTGCCCATTTTGATTGGCGCGACTCTTATCGCCACTGCCGTGCTGGCCAATGGTTACATTAGCGTAGCGGAGGGTATCGGATTGGGGGTCGGATTGATCATCTACACCACCGTGACTATTCGGCAGGCTCGCCGAGAACCCGACCAAACTCTCGGCACCGAAAAGCCATCCGTGATGGGGTTGCCTCTCGCCATCGGCCTCTCGCTAGGCGGCCTGATCGGTCTCCTTTACGGTTCCGATTTATTCGTCGCCGGTGCAGTCGAGATCGCTCGCCTGTGGGGCTGGAGCGAAACGATGATCGGTCTGACAATCGTGGCCATCGGCACCAGCCTGCCGGAACTCGCCATTTCGGTGGTGGCGGTGAAGAAGGGCGAGACCGATGTCGCAATTGGCAATGTCGTGGGTTCGAGCCTCTTCAATCTGCTTGGTATTCTCGGGGCCGCCGCCATCGCAGCCGAAGGGATCGTGGTGACCTTGCAACCCCATGATTTGGGCATGCTGGTCGTGATCACTCTGGCCCTCTGGCCACTCGTGCAGACCGGACACCGGATCGACCGGCGCGAAGGTGCGGCGCTGTTGCTCGCCTATTTCGCCTATGTCGCGTGGTTAATGACCGCCCGGTATTCTTAAACCACCCGACGAACCCGGGCCAATCGGACTGGCCGGGTGACCCCGGGATGGTTAGCTGCTACGCTTACTGTCGATCGAGTATTTTCCGCCCCCGGAAATAAAGATGACGAGGAAGGCCAACAGGTAAACGACCGCTAATTCGCCATTGCCCTCGCCGATCAGGACACCGTTATGCATCCCGAAAAACGCCACTCCCATCGTGAAGACGAGGGCCGCGGCGGAAAGCCGAGTAAATAGACCCAAGACCAAAAAGGCCGCCGCAAAAACTTCGGCACCGACCGTGAACCCGAGACTCACGGGAGAGCTCAATCCCAGCGGATCAGGGAAATTTCCCTTCCGGTCCGCAAAGCTCATTAATTTCGGTAGGCCGTGGGCTAAGATTATGTAGACCCCAAAACCAAGCCGGAGGATCAACAGACCGAGATCACGACTGGTGGGAAGAAAGGAGAGAGTCAGGAATTTATTCATGATATTGGATAAAGATTTGGAGTAGTAAATCAAAGCACATCAAACGAGCAAGAGAGAGGTGCTACCTACCCTCACAAAGTTTACCGAGAAATTCGACCGCCCGCGTTTCGGACCAATATTCCCCATCATTCCCTCGGGTCACAAATCCCACGTGTCCGCCGCGAGCGGGGGTTTCCAACCAAAAGTGCGGATTCTTTTGCGCCTCTTCCCGAGGGAAACATCGTCCGGCCAAGAACGGATCATCGCGGGCATTGACCAACAGCGTAGGCACTCGGATCGCAGGCAAAAACCGCCCACTTCCACACTGCGTCCAGTAGTCTTCCGCATCGGCGAAGCCATGCAGTGGAGCCGTATAGCGATCGTCGAACTGTTTGAACGTTTTCATATCCGCCAGACCATTCAAATCCAATTGCCCCGGAAACATTCGCTCCTTGGTAATCACTTTCTGCCGCAGAGTTTTCATAAACCGCGCCATGTAGATTCGATTTTCCCATTCTCCCAAACGGATCGAACTCGCCGCCAAATCACACGTGACCGAAAACGCAACCGCGCCGACCACCCGATCGTCGACTGATTCACCCAGCTCACCAAGTAATTTGAGCGTCTGATTCCCGCCTAAACTGAATCCCACTAGGGAGATCTCACTCCATCGACCTTGGGCCAAAACGTGATTCAGCACCGTCTCAAGATCGTCTGACGAACCACTGTGATAAAACGGCAACAGCCGATTCGGTTCGCCACTGCACCCGCGACAATTCCAGGCCACCACATCCCACCCCCGCTTCATCAACGCATGCGCCATTCCGCGAATATAAGGCTGATTGGCGTGACCCTCGAGTCCGTGGGAAAGAATCGCTACGCGCTTCGATCGCGAGCCGCTGCAATCCAAGTCCAGGAAGTCTCCATCCGGCGTATCGATTCGTTCTCGATTCCAATTCACCGCCGGCACCCGACGCCACAACGCCGGATAAATCGACTGCAAGTGCCCGTTCCCAAACCCAAACGGGGGTCGGTAGGTGGATTGGATCAAGGGCATGGCCATCTACCTTTTCGTCCCACGCAACGGTAGCAACCGACATTTTCAACGAAGACATCCACAAGTTCGAAGTAACCATAATGGTTACTTTGGGTCGGAAACGCAGACGAGAAACACCCTCCTAGAAAATATCCTGGAGACTTTCTGTTCAGGTCGAAAATCAACGAGAGCACCAAGTGCCCCTGCTACTTATTATTTTTGGCCAAAGAAAAGTCTGACCTGCTCCAGGGCACCCTCGACAAGCTCATGCTGAAGCCCCTCCAGATCCACCTAACGAACCTGTTCGACCATTTTATCGTCAGCCCGAATCCGCCAACTCAATTCCCTCCGCCAGCGCCTTTGCTTCTTCGATAATCATCATGACCACCGGCATCAAAATCAACACCACCATCGAAGACGCCAAAGTTCCTACACCCAGGGAAATGGCCATCGGCACCAAGAAAAGAGCCTGCTCACTGGTCTCAAAAATCATGGGGCCCAATCCCAAAAACGTCGTCACCGAAGTGAGAAAAATAGGCCGAAAGCGACGTTCCGCTGATTGGATAATCGCCTCCGTTGCCGTCAGCCCACGCGCGACATAGCGATTTTGCGTCACGGCCAAAACAAAGCCTCCATTGACCACCATGCCGCACAAGGCAATCATGCCGAGCACGCTGTAAATACTGAGATCAAAGCCGAGCACGATGTGCCCGAGCACTGAACCGGCCACGCCCCACGGGATCGTTAAGAGCACAATCGCCGACTGCGAATAGCTCTTCAACAGCGAGGCCATGATGGCAAAGATCGCAAAAAGAGCTGCCAGTAAACCGATACTCAAACTCGTCGACGCCTCACGCTGGTCACGTTGATCACCCTCAAAACTGTAACGAAGCCCCGGATACCTCGCCAGCAATTCAGGCAACTCCGTTTTCTCCATCGCGGAGAGGACTTTGTTTCCGTTCGTAATACTGTGCACCACATTGGCCGTCACATTGACAACTCGACCGCCGCCCACCCGATTGATTCGGGCCGGCGCCGTAGATTTGATAATTTCAGCCGCTTGCCGAATCGGAATTTCCGCCCCATTTGGCGCACGGATAAGAAGATCTTCCAAGCCACCCATCGAGCGCCTATCCTCCAACGGTAGCCGCACCATCACTCGCAACTCCTCCCGCTCCCGCGGTTGTCGGAGGGCTTCCGCTCCGTAAAACGCATGGCGAATTTGCTGCCCCAAGTCCCGCGCTGTAATCCCTAGGGCTTGCCCCGCCGGTTTAATTTCAAAACTGATCTGCGGCATCTCCCGACCGAACCCTTTGCGGATATCCGTCACTCCGGGATACTGCGCCACCAGATCACCCAATTCCTCCGCCGCCCGCCGCAAAGTATCGATCTCAGGATGGGCCAACTGAATATTTATTTCTGCCTCGCCTCCTGGCCCCACGAGGTAATCGAAAAACAATGACTCGATGTCCGGAATTTCCGGCACCTCTTCCCGCCAGACATTAACGAAGCCGGCCCCGGTAATTTCCCGATCACCCTGTCCCACCAACTTAATGGCCACGCGGGCCGCATTGCTGCCACTCGATGCCACCGATACGTTGATATTCCGCACGATGTTGGTATCTCCGGAATCTGCGATCTTCTGAATCGCTCGCTTCGCCGCCGCTTCGACCATGAAAGCGACCTCACGCGTCCGCTCAACTGGCGTGCCGGTAGGCATCTCAATCTCGCCCTGGATGTAGTCATTTTCAATCGTCGGATTAAAAGTGAAATTAACCCGCCCGCTAAACGTGTAGGCCAACAGCACCAGCAGCCCTGCGGAGAAGACCGTGATCGTGATATAGCGATGGCGAATAGCAGACATTAAAATGGGCCGATAGAAATTCTCCATCGCCTTGTCTAACCTCACTCGCAGCGCCGTTTGTTTGCTATCCAGACGGGAAAAGAACGAATTCGGATTCGCCTTCTTTTTCGTCATTGCCAGGTGCGAGGGCAGGATCAGCAGCACCTCTATTAATGAAACCGTAAAAACCGCAATAATCACCGCCGGGAGCACCTTCAGGAAACGACCGCTCTCCCCCGGCACAAAAAATAACGGCAAAAAAGCGATGATGTTTGTGCTCACCGCAAACACCACCGGCATGGTCATCTCCTTTACCCCCGCCACCGCCGCATCCATTCGAGACATGCCCTGGGTGATCTTGTGAAAGATATCCTCCCCCACCACCACCGCATCATCCACCACGATTCCTAACGTCACGATGAAGCCGAAGACCGAGATCATGTTAACACTCGCATCCATCAACGGCAGCAGAATCAGCGATCCCAGGATCGAAACGGGGATACCCACCGCCGTCCAAAACGCCACACGCAACTCCAAGAGCAGACCCAAAGCGAGCAAGACCAGCACCAGCCCAAAGGTGCCATTCACTCGCAGCAGGTTGATCCGCTCCATGTAGTCTTCCGTTCGATCATAACGGATCTCCACCACTGCGGTGGGTGGCAAGGTGGGCTTCAGCTGCGCGATGAATCGATGCACTGCCGCCGAAACTTCCAACGGTGACTGATTATCCGAAGCCTCGATGGAAACCGAGACCGCCGTCCGTCCATTAAAATAATCTTCTCGTTCAGTTTCCTCGAACCCGTCTTCGATGGTCGCAATATCGCCCAACTTGATCTCCGCCCCGGTGTTACTGCTTTTGATCGGAATCCCCGCGAACTCGCTGCCAAAATAGCGCCTCTCCGTCGTCTTCAACAATACTTCACCCGCCTTCGTTTTCATCGACCCCGCCGGCACATCCAAGGCCGACCGATCAATCGCCTGCGCGATCTCTCCCAACGTCAGTCCCAATGAGCGTAAATTCGCCTGCGGCACTTCGATCAAAATCTCCGGGCGCCTTACTCCGCTTAGTGACACCAAGGAGATTTCAGGCTGCGCCAATAGACCGTCTTCGATTTGATGCGCAAACTGGGACATCGTCCGCGGATCCATCTCGCCGCCCACCGCCACGTAACACACGCCGCGACGACGGGACGAACCGAGCGACACCCGGGGAGGTTCGATCTCGTCGGGGAACAAACTAATGCGTGCCACCGCCGCCGTGACTTCCTGTAAAGCCCGGTTCCGGTCGAAACCCGGCAAAATTTCCAGTGTCACCCGCGCACTCCCTTCAGTGGCCGAGGACAGGATCCGCTTCGTCATTTCCAACCCCCGCAGCTCAGACTCAATCGGCAGGATGATCGATTGCTCCACCTCCTCCGGACTCGCCCCCCGATACTGCATCGAAACCTCCACCGTATCCACCGCGTAGGTCGGATAAATCTCTTGGCGGATATTCATCGCCACCAGCACGCCCACCACCACCACCGCGATCATCAACAAATTTGCCGCGACGTGGTTCCGGGCAAACCAGGCGAATAGCCCGCCGGCCTCGGACGTGTCATTATAAGGATTACGTTTCATTGTCACCCTTGGTTGCGTCGGCCTGGTTAAACTCAGGATAGGCCGTCGAACGTTGGCGGACGACTTCCATGCCCGGGATCGCTACCCGCAGGTCGCTCACGATCAGTTCATCGCCTGGTTCGAAAACGTTCTCGATAATGAAGGTGTCTTTCTCCGACCAAAGTAACGTCGACGACAGGACCTTCAATCGGCCCTCATTCGTCGCCACCCAAATCTGGTTTCCCTCTCGCAGCGCCGCCCGCGGAATTGTGATCGAATCGTCCAATTGCCCCGCATCGATTTCAACCTCCACATAGCTCCCCAGCAACAACGGTAACCCCGACCGGGTCTGACCACTCAGCCCCAACGGATCGGATACTGCCACAATGAGCCGCGCCATCCGCCCCAAGGGGTCCAGATCGCTCAGCAATCGAATCACCTTCCCGTCCCAAGCTGTCGTCGCGCCATCGCCCGTATCCAATATCACTCGAGCCGTGGCTCCCGGTTGATCGCCCTGGGGAAATTGAATCCATTTCAATTCAGAAAAAGGCACTGTGACTTGGATCCAAAACTCATCGGTCCCCACCAACGTGCAGATCTGCGAATTCGGATTGAGCAACTGCCCCGTCTCCACCGACTCCTCGACCACCATTCCGTTAAAAGGCGCTTCGATCCGGGTTCGCGAAATCTGGAGTTCCGCCACCGCAATATCGTTCTCCGCCTTCTCCATCAATGCCTCGGCCCGGCGGAGATGCGGCTCGCGCAAAACCAGCGATCGATTCACGTCCTCCATATCGAGTTCCGACCGCAACTGCTCCCATTCGCGCAATGCAATCACCTGCCGACCACTCTCCACTTCCTTTTCAAAACGAGCTTGTTCTAAATTCGATTTCACCTCGGCCAGAGCCAATTCGTAATCCTGAGCATCAATGCGAATCAGTTCTTCATTTTTCTTCACGAGCCCCCCGATCGTCATTGCCGAACTCTGCATCACCACTTGACCCGAAACCTGCGGACGGATCACCACGCGCCGCGCCGGAATGACGCTACCGAATACGCTCACCGCTACCGAACGGGTCAGCGGATTGACCTCCACGGTTTGCACGATTTTCGCCGAACTTGTTTTCTCCTTCGGTTTCGTTTCCGGTCCCGACCACAATAGTGCCAGACTCAGCCCCACCGCTACGACCAGGATCACGAGAATCAGCAGGGCTTTACCCCAAATGGATTTCTTATTCATCAATACGAGAAATTAGGGGTTGGTTTTCAGGATTCAAAAGCGGTCCGCCCAAAGCTCGATGCAGACCCACCCGAGCACTCAACACGTCGCGGCGCGAACTCACAATCTCACGCTCCAAATTTTGCACAATGCTGAGGGAAGTAAACACAGGTAGATAATCGGTCAGTCCTTGGCTGTAGCGGTTGCGCGCTTCGGTTAAAAGTCGTTGTGCTGATTGCAGCTGAGCCACCACCAGGACCAACCGCTCATTCAGCTTTCGCTCCAATAACAAAGTCGACTCCACGTCCACGATGGCCGAAAAGAACAATTCCGCATAGGCGGCCAAAGCCTCATCCATCTCCGCCTTGCGCCGCCTCACCTCCGCCCGGCGTTCGCCTCCGGCAAACAACGGCACCGCCAGATCGGCAAATGCTGACTCGATCGCGTTGCCAAAACTCGGGTCTCCCCGCCAATCCACGCCCAATCCAATCCGCAGACTCGGAAACTGAGCGGCCACCGCCTCCCCGATCTCATAGTCAATCGACATCACTCTCAAACGGGACGCCCGTAGATCCGGCCGGTTGGCCAACAACTTCGCCGGGATACCCACCTGCGGCAATGGCGGCGGGCTCGAAATCGTCGAATCCCATTTCCTGCTTCCACGCTCGGGCACCCTGCCCAGCAACGCATCCAAACTGTAGCCCAACGCGCCCCAACGCGCCTCCGCTTCCGGCACCCGCGCCTTCGTCTCATCCAACTGCTCCCGCTGCTGCAGCACATCCACGATCGATGCCTGCCCCTGCCCATAACGAAGCGTAGTCAGCTTCAGGAGCGATTCGTTGATATCGATTTGGGCTCTCAACACTTCCAACTGCCGCTGCTGCTCCTTGATCTCAAAATAACGTTCCGCGATCGCAGCTGACAAAAGCAACCGAGCATCCCGCCAATCCTCCACGCGAGCCTCCTGCTGCAGCACCCGAGCTTGGTGCGCCGAAGACAAACGCCCCAGCAAATCCAATTCCCACCGCAACAGCCCTCCGACGCTGCGACTATCCTCCCGATCCCGCGTCTCCGTCGCGGCCACCTCCCCATCCCATTCCGCATCCGCTCCCGCCGACAAATTCAAAGTCGGAAACAACGTCGCTCCGGACTGTTTACTCAACGCCGCCGCCTGCTCAATCCGCGCCACAAAACCGCGCAGACTGAAACTCCCGTCCAGTCCCTGCTCAATGAGGCCGGTCAACACCGGATCTTCAAAAGATTCCCACCAGGATTCATCAGTCCAAACCGCTTCACGCGCTGACGGAACATCGGCCTCAACAAACATCGACGGCGCCTCAACCTGAGACAACTCCATCTCCTCTTGCACCTGATAGATCGCGCAACCACTCAAACCCAACCCAATGCCCACCACTCCAATCCCCCAAGGGAGACGAGAATCTATTCCTTTTCTGGCACTTATGAGTTCAATAGCCGACAAGGCATTAACCAGCTCCTCCTTTTCGCATTTCTCAACGAATATTCAGGGAATTTAGCGCATTAACCTCAACCTTCACCGTCATCGCAAAAGGTTAACAGGCGCTACAGACGACACTCAGTTGTGGTCCCTTCGCCACACCGCAGGCCAAATCGGCTGCAAACACCCGTTCCCAAACCCAATTAAGAATGCTCGAAACCGCTTCAGCGGGACGCCTGCTTCAGGCAAAGGTCGTATACATGAAGGTCACCTTCTTCGGCCCCAAGCTCACCGAAATCGGCACCTACTTTTTCACGCGATTGATCCAGACGGAAAACCTTCTGAGCGCTAAAATCGATATCCATCAAAGGGATTGAACCAGCATTCCGAATGGACCCTAGCTGAGGGGATGACGAATATCAGATCGGCATTGCCCGGGGCAGCAGTTTTACAATATATTTGGGGCTAATCTCGTTTCCGGATCGACCCCGTGATCAACCCCTCGTCTTCAATCTAGTTCACCGTCCTTAACTACTTTTGATATGAAAATGCTTCGCCCCCTGCTCGTATTCACCCTTTTGGCATCCGTCATTACGCCCGCGCTCTTCGCTCAGGCCAAAGCCCGGCCCAGCCCTGCCACGACCATCAGCACCCGGGTAGGTGATCGGAAGACCGGTAATTTCGTCATGGTCTCCTACGGTCGTCCCCATGCTAAAAACCCCAAAACCGGGGAAAACCGCACCGTCTGGGGCGAATTGGTTCCCTGGGACAAAGCTTGGCGGCTTGGCGCAAACGAAGCCACGACCATCGCCTTCAACAAGCCCATCGTAATCGGTGACACCACCATTCCCGGTGGAGCCTACACCCTCTATCTCGTCCCCTCCCAAAACGGAACCACTCAACTCGCTTTCAGTTCCAACATCGCAAAGTGGGGCGTCCCGGTTGACCAAAAACATGATATCGCCCGAGTTAACGTCAAAAAGCAGGCCCTGGATAAACCGGTGGAACAACTCACTCTCGGCCTGAGGAAAGAAGGCGAAAACGGCGGAGTGCTCAGTATACGTTGGGCCAAGACCGCCTACTCGGTCGCGTTCACCAACGCGCCCTGACCCAGGGATTTGAGACTGGGATCACTCAATTGGTCCGATCTCATCGGAATCAGCTTACAACAGCCAAATAGACTGAGAACATCATCGGGGTCTCTCGAATCCCGTCATTGACGCCGAGCGGGAAAACCCAAGCTTCATCCGCCATGATCCTTTTGGTTGGCAAACTCGGACTCGCGGCGCTTTCGGGCGTGATTATCTTAGCGTTGCTGTGAAGCCGTTCGCCTACGGGCGTGACCCGCTATGTCTCATCGCAATCGGATTGTATGCCCTGAATCGCTGGGGGTTGAACTCGTGGCTGGATTTCCCGTTCCTTCACGATCACTTCAATGATCTGCTGCTGATCCCGGCGGCTTTACCGCTGGTCTTGTGGGTGCAACGTCTACTGGGCTGGCGGCAACATGACCGTGGCCCCGATGCCAAAGAGATCGCGCTACACCTGATCGTGTGGGGACTGATCGCCGAAGGCATCGGTCCCCATCTGTTCGATCATGCCACCCGCGATTGGCGGGACCTCGCGGCCTACACGGTCGGCGCAGTCCTTTCCGGTCTCTGGTGGCGCTACCGTTGTCGGGCATAAAGCCCGACCCACATTTCCAGCCGCCTATGTCCTTCGATCGTCTTGCACCGCACTACCGCTGGCTTGAGCGCGTGACGGCTGGGGGCGTCTTGCAACGGGCTCGAATCGCCCATCTCGCTAGCTTGGACACCGCTGAGAACATCCTGCTCGTCGGCGAAGGTCCGGGGCGTTTTCTGACTGCGCTGCGTGCCCGTCGACCTGACGTGCCCATCACGGTGCTGGATGCCAGTGCCCGCATGTTGGATATGGCCCGCGATACCGCGGTGGGCCCCACCACCTTCCAACAGCTCGATCTGACGGAGGAATCGTTGCCTCCGGGTTCTTGGGATGCGGTCGTTTCTCACTGTTTTCTGGATTGCTTTGCTTCTGCCAAATTGGAGCGCGTTAGCGCTAACCTCGCTCAGGCCACCACACCCAAGGCCGATTGGTTAATCACGGACTTCGCCATGCCGGCCGCGGGCTGGCAGCGGGCTCGAGCCCGGTTCGCCCACGCTCTGATGTATCGCACATTTCGGATCGCGGCAAATCTGGAGGCTCGGCGTTGGACCGATCCGTCCTATCTCCTGAGTGCTCAGGGGTTCGAATTGCACCGGCGCACCCCCTTCAATCACGGCCTGATTCGGGCCGATCATTGGCGACGAGCGTGAATTGATTGAATAAGCCATTGAAACCAACGCGCTCCTCCCCGCATTTCTTTGCGCATTGATTCTTGATCTTCCAGCCCGAGCTATGGCCCGACTCCCCGTTAAAACTCGGGGAATCGTGCAAACCGTGTGCTTCGGACTGGCCGCGGGACTCGTCGCGGTGGCCTTCCACCTCGCGATTCACACCATCTTTGAGCACGGCATCCAGCGCCTCACCCACCAAAGCACCGAGGTCTTTCTCGTCGGCAGTTTTCTGATCATCAGCGGCACCTCGGCCATCGCAGGCTGGTTACTGAGTGCGTTCTGCCCCGAAGCGGCAGGCTCGGGGATACCTCAGGTCAAACTCGCCTTCTGGAAAGACATGGGAGAGATCCCGTTTCGCGTCGTGTGGGTTAAGTTTATAGCCGGTGCCTTGAGCGTCGGCGGAGGCGCATCCCTCGGTCGGGAAGGCCCGTCCGTGCAACTCGCCAGTGGCCTCTCCTCCAATCTCGGTGGTTTTCTCGGCATGCCGAAACACAAACGCCGCGTCGCCTGCGCCGCGGGTGCCGCCGCTGGTCTCGCGGCCGCTTTCAACACGCCGATCGCCGCGGTCACCCTCGTGCTCGAAGAGGTTATCGGTGACTTGAACAGCCGTATGCTCGGCTCGATCCTGCTCGCCGCCGTCGTCGGTGCCTTGGTCGCACATGGCCTGCTCGGTGAACAACCCGCCTTCGCTCTACGTGGAGCGGGATCTCCGGAATGGCAGGTCTACCTTGCCACCCCTGTCGTCGCCGCTATCGCCGCATTGGCCGGCGTTTGGTTTCAAAAATTCGCGCTAAGTCTTCGTCTCTGGAATAAGAAAACGCACCGTATCTCGCCGTGGGCTCGCTGCACGCTCGGCGGCTTAGCCGTCTGGCTGATCGGTTCGACCGTGTTTCTTTGGACCGGCAATACCGGCGTATTCGGCCTTGGCTACGAAGACCTCTCCCAAGCCCTCAACGGGCAAATGCATTGGGGTAACGCCAGCCTGCTACTGATCGCCAAGTTAGTCGCAACCGCGGTCTGCTACGGACTCGGTGCGGCCGGTGGCATCTTCGCCCCCACCCTATTCTTTGGCGGGATGGCCGGAGCTGCGCTCGCGGGATTGATCGACCTATTCTACCCACTATCCACGGCTGGTCACGTGACCCTCGCCGTAGTCGGCATGTGTGCCTGCCTCGGCGCCGTGGTTCGCGCGCCGGTTACGGGACTGCTGATCGTGTTCGAGATGACCCACGAATTTGCCATGGTGCCAGCCTTGATGGTCGGTGGGCTCATCAGCATCGCGATCGCGAAAAAATTCACCCACCACAATTTCTACGACGAAATCCTTGCCCAAGACGGCCAGGCAGTGGAACAGGTCATGCCTCCGCGTGATCTTCGCTCCTGGCAGGAAACACCCGTCAGTCGTGCCGCCAATTTTCGCCCCGTGCTCATTCGTAGTCTCGACGTGGAGACCCTCCAGGCGACTCTCGCGGAACATTCTCACGACCGTTTCCCCGTGGTCATCGATCTGAAGCTTAAAGGCGTGATCACTCGCGAACACATGGAACGCGTGATCGAGAAAGGTGAAGAGCCGATCATTGATCCCGTCGCCACGTGTCGGCGCGAAGCCACCATCCGGGATATTCAGCACAAGATCATCGAATCTCCCGCCAATATGGTCATCCTGATTGGCGGATTGGACGACGTCCCCATCGGGGTGATGACCTTGCACGACATCCTTCGAGCCGAAATCATGTTCACCAAAGATTAGAAAAGTAGCGAGTAGTGAGTAGCGAGTAGTGAGCATTGATTTCACCCCGCTTCGCGATCAAAGATAAACAAACAAACTCCACCGTGAGACTCGGTGAGATTGCTACTCGCTACTCGCTACCAACTACTCGCTACAGCTCTGCCATGTCCAAAGTCTACTTTTACTACTCCGCCATGAACGCCGGTAAGAGCACCGTGTTGCTTCAAGCCAGCTACAATTATCAAGAGCGCGGCATGCGGACACTGTTGTTTGCCCCGGTCGTCGACCAACGCGCTGGCATTGGCCGCATCGCTTCCCGGATAGGCCTAGAAGCCAACGCTAATCCCTTCAGCACGACAGACGATCTGTTCAAAAATATCACGACCAAGCACACCGAAAAGAAAGTCTCCTGCGTGCTCATCGACGAAGCTCAGTTTCTGACCCGTAAACAGGTGGAGCAACTCTGTCGCGTCGCAGACGATCTTAAAGTTCCGGTCCTCTGTTACGGCCTTCGCACCGATTTCCAGGCTCAGCTTTTTCCCGGCAGCGCTGCCCTACTCGGCCTCGCTGACGATTTGATCGAGCTCAAGACCATCTGCGACTGCGGCCGCAAAGCTACGATGAACCTACGGGTTGGACCTGATGGCAAAGGCCTCAAGGAAGGCGAACAGATTGAGATCGGCGGCAACGAACGCTACGTCGCGATGTGCCGGGCGCATTATCACGCCGCCTTGGCGCCGTGATAATGCGAAGTTCCAAGTATCAAGTATCAAGTTTTCGGAGCCACTCCGTCGCCTTTTCTGCTTCGGACATTCCCATCGGGAATCTTGACTTCCCGGCGGGGTTGAGTAATTACAGAGCTGATCGTGAAAGGATTTTTTCGCATTTTAGCTTTTGTTCTCGCGGTGCTTTGGTTGCCGCTGACGGCTCATTGTGAATTGGAAACGATCGGAACTCCCACCCACGAGTCCGCCGATGACGGGTGCTGTGAACCTTCGGCAGATTGCATCGATGATGCTTGTGGTCTGATCGAGGACGGGAGCTTCTCCCCCTCTTTCAATTTACTGAAGGCCCCTGCTCCCACCCTAACGGTGGATCAATGCTTGGCCTTCGTCTTAGCTCTCCAGGCGACTGAAGAATCCGCTCCAATTACTCCCACTTGGGATTATACTGACAACCCAGTGGACTGGACAGCGACTTGGCACTTTGTGCGTCGCTCCGCTCCGCCGGTTCGGGCTCCCGCGAACCTAGCTTAACCGACCCCTACGCGGGTCGATAGCTTCGTATCCATTACATACCTACGCCTTCCGGCGTCGATGGCCACCCTCTTCCTTTGGGCAGACTTATCGCGATCCCATTCCATGCATATTTTCAGACTCATTCATTCCCAATATTTCCTGCTTAGCGCGTTTACGCTCCTACTGCTCACGTCCGGGCGGGCCCAAGACGCCTCGACTGCACCACTCACCCTGAGCGAGGCGATACAGCGTGTCGCAATGCACAATCCTGAACTCGCAGCCCAACGTTTTAAGACCGACGCGGCCTCCGCCCGTATCGATCAGGCTTCGATCAAGCCTATCCCCACTCTCGACTTCAATATGGAAAACTTCGTCGGGTCCGGAGCCTATCAGGGAATCGACTCACTCGAGGCTACCATGAAGGCCAGTCAACGAATCGAACGCGGTGGCAAAAAGGAGAAGCGAGTCGCGGTGGCTGAACAACAGATGCTGATCGCCGACCACGAAACAGCCGTGCGTCGGACCGAACTATTGGCTCGTGCCTCCGAAGCCTTTGTCGCGGCGTTGATCGCCCAGCAACACGTCGCATTCGCCGAAAGTACCTACGAACTCGCGACCAAGACAAAGGCCGCCACAAATCTTCGCGTGCAATCAGGGGCTGAATCGTCCGCCGAATCTGCTCGCGCCCGCGCCAAGGTCGCCGCAGCGAACGTCGCGAAGATGCAATCTCGATCCCAGCAACGTGCGGCCCTTACTAAACTGTTCGCAGTTTGGGGAGAAGTGCCGTCCGCCACCACTTCGCTAGCCGGCGCGATTGCACTTCCGTCCCTCCTGCCAGACGAAACGGTTCTGCGAAGTAAACTTGCCGATCACCCCAGACTCCTACTTCAGCAGTCAGTCATCGCAAGCGAACGCGCTAATCTAGATCTCCAACATGCGCGCAACACTTCCGATCTGACTGTCAGCGGAGGCGTCCGATTCCATCGCGAAGGAAGTGACGCGGCTTTCGTAGCCGGCATTTCTATGCCCCTACCTTCCCGAAACTTGAACCGAGGCAACATTCGTGCTGCGCGGGCAAATGTCTCTCAGGCTGAAGGGACCGTGCGCACGATCGAGGTCGATTTGCGTCTCAAATTTGATACGGTGTGGCAGGAGTTACAGTCCGCTCATGTCGCCGCCCAGTCTCTCCGACAAGACGCCCTACCCGCTCTGATCGAGGTTCTCGAGTTGATGAAATCCGCCTACGAAACCGGACAATCACCGTTCATCGAGGTGCTCACTGCTCAGCAACAGATTGCCGAACTCCAGCACGATATTCTCGAACACGAATCAGTCTACGTCACTGCACTCGTCCGACTGGACGCGCTCACCCAATCCACTTTTCCACTCACTCAATCCCTGCTCCATTCACGATGAAAGCACTCCCTTTTCTAATTCTAGTCGCGCTCACCAGTTCGTTATTGCCCGCAGCCGACAATAACGAACGACGCGCCAACACCGTCCTACTCGATGCCACCGGCGTGCAAAACCTCCGCCTTGCCACCGAAGTCAACGAACCCCGGGAATTCGAAGAAACGGTGTTCGCTCTCGGTCGCATCGAGATTTACCCCGGTAATCGCGCCGTGCTGAGCAGTCGGATTGCCGGAAGTGCTCGAGACGTGTTCATCAAACACGATCACTCAATCAAGCAAGGGGAGCCCGCCATCGTCATCGAGAGTCGGCAAGTCGGTAATCCTCCACCGCGCATCACCATAAATGCTCCGATCTCGGGCTTGGTGAGTGCAGTTCATGTGGTTCCCGGTCAACCCGTCAGTCCCGAAGATACGCTCGCCGAAATCCTCGACCTTTCCGACGTTTACGCCCTCGCCCGTGTTCCCGAGCAGCTGGCCAGTCAGCTGCGATCGGGGCAACGCGCCCTGCTCTCAGTGGTGGCCGTGGAAGGAGAAACCTTTACCGCGGACCTGGAGCACCTAGGCGCCTTAGCGGACCCGGTCAGCGGCACCGTCGAAGCAGCTTTCCACGTCACCAATCGAGATTTAAAACTCCGCCCGGGGATGCGTGCCGAATTTTCGATCGTTGTCTCGCAAAGGTCCAATGTGACCAGCGTGCCACGGGCCGCCCTGCAAGGCACCCCGGCCAATCGATTTGTTTACGTCAAAGACTTCGAACTCCCGCACGCCTTCGTGAAGACTCCCGTCGTCACCGGCCAGTCCAACGATCGACGGGTCGAAATTATTAGTGGGCTACTGCCCTACGATGAGGTCGTCACTCAGGGCGCCTACTCCCTCGCATTTGCCGGCGGAGGATCCCTGTCGCTCAAGGAGGCTTTGGACGCCGCCCACGGCCACGAGCACAACGCCGACGGATCTGAACTCTCCGCGGCCGACACCGCGTCTTCCGAAGACGCCGATGCACATGGCCATGCCCACGACTCCGCCGGAGATCGTCTCTGGAAGATGGTGAGTGGCGTGCTGTTTGTCGCACTACTCGCCGTGTCGTTCTTCAAATCACGTTCGTCCTAAACCGATCATGCTCACTCGCCTTATCCAATGGTCGCTCGCCAATCGCGCCCTGGTGCTCGGGATCTCCCTAGTCCTGCTCATCTTCGGCCTGCTCTCCGGTTTGCGCCTACCGGTGGAGGTCTTGCCCGATCTCACAAAACCGACCGTAATCATCCTCACCGAATCGCCCGGTCTGGCTCCAGAGGAGGTTGAAAACCGAGTAACCCAACCGCTCGAAAGCGCCCTCCTCGGCGTCAGTGGTCTCACCCGATTGCGTTCCAATTCCGACGTCGCCCTGTCACTCATCTACGCTGAATTCGATTGGGACACCGACATCTATCAAGCGCGCGTGCTCGTGCAGGAACGACTCCAATCCGCCCGCGAACAACTCCCCGCCGACGTCCAACCGTTCATGACGCCGGTAGCCTCCCTGATGGGCGAGATTCTCCTCGTTGGCGTTCGTTCCGCCCCCAAACCGGGACACCCTGACTACTTGCCACCCGCCGAAGTTCGCACCCTCGCCGACTGGACCATTCGTCGTCGCCTGCAAGGCATCCCCGGTATCGCTGAAATTCTCAACATGGGCGGTGGAGTGCGTCAAATCGAAGTGCAACCGGATCCCTATCGTTTGCAGGCCAACGACATCACTTTTGCCGAATTGGAAACCGCTATCGCCCATGCCGCCACCACCACCACCGGGGGCTTCATTGAAAGTGGCCCGACCGAGATCATGGTCCGGAATCTGGCGATGACCACCAACCTAGACGACATCGCCCGCACCGTCGTCAAACAAGTGGGTGATCGTTCGGTATCCCTGGGCGACGTAGCTCAGGTGGTCTGGGGCATCGAGCCCATGCGGGGAGACGCCACGGTGAGTCGCACGCCCGAAACACGACCCACCTACGGAGTCATCATGTCGATCACGAAATCTCCCGGTTTTGATACCCGCGCACTCACCGCCGAGGTCAGCGCCGCGCTCGCCGAATTACAGCCCAGCCTCCCGCCTGGCATCGAAACGCTGCAGCTTTTCCAACAAAAGGATTTCATCGATCACGCCATCGGCAATCTCCAAGAAGCCATCCGAGATGGTGCCATCATGGTCGTCGTCGTGCTCTTTCTCTTCCTGCTCAATTTCCGCACGACCTTCATCACGCTCATGGCCATGCCCATGAGCTTCGCTATCACGCTACTCACCTTTCGTGCTTTCGATATCACCGTGAATTCCATGACGCTCGGTGGCCTAGCGGTCGCGATCGGCATGGTCGTCGACGACGCCATTGTGGATGTCGAAAACGTCTTTCGGCGACTACGTGAAAACGCCGCCCGGCCTAGCCCACTGCCCCGTATTCAAGTCATCGCTGCCGCCTCGGGGGAAGTGCGCAACTCCATCTTCTACGCCACGTTGCTCATCATCCTCGTCTTCCTGCCGTTACTCGGGCTGAGCGGAGTCGAAGGCCGATTATTCTCCCCGATCGCGATCGCCACCATGCTGAGCATGGCAGCGTCGTTCCTCGTTTCGCTCACCCTCATTCCCGTGCTCTGCTCCCTGTTGCTTCAACCTGCGGCCGGAGAAGTGCACCGCGACGGGCTTCTCGTGCGCGGCCTCAAACAGCTGCTTCGGGTCACTACATTGCGGGCTGCACTCAACTATCCTGGGCCCATTCTGATCTTGGTCGGTGCTGGCATGACCGCGGCATTCTCGCTCTATCCTCAAATGGGCAAGGACTTCCTGCCGGCGTTCCGCGAAGAAACGGCCCTCATCGCAGTGACCTCCGCGCCGGGAACTTCGCTCACGGAAATGAACCACATATCCGATGCCATCGAAACCCAGATCCTAACGGTGCCGGAGGTGCGCCAAGTCGGACGTCGCCTCGGCCGCGCCGAACGCGGCGATCACGTTGTGCCCGTGTCCACCGCAGAATTCGATGTCGATTTTGGCGACCCTGCGGACGGCTCTCCCGCTCGCGATCGACCTGAGGTGCTGGCCGAACTCCGTCGTCGCCTCCAATCGGTGCCCGGCACCTTCTCCGTCATCGGCGGCCCGCTCGCCGATCGCATCGGCCACATGCTCAGCGGCGTCGCCGCACCCGTCGCAATCAAGATCTTTGGACCCGACCTCGATCAGCTCCGTCAACTCGGCACCGAAGTGCAGGCGGTGGCTCAGGCCATCCCCGGTTTCGAAAGCGCCAAACTCGATCAACAGGCCTTCATCCCCCAACTCCGCATCGAGGTCGATCGTCCGCGGGCCGCCGCTTACGGTGTCACCCCCGGTGCCCTCAACGAACAACTCGGTTCCCTCATCGGCGGCAAGACCATTGCCGAACTCCGCGAAGGACAACGCGCCATCAATCTCGTGCTGCGCCTGCCTCCGAGCTGGCGCGATTCGGCTGAACAAATCGCGAGGTTGCCGGTCGAGACCGCCAACGGCCAACGCATCCCCCTCACTTCGGTGGCCGACGTTCGGGAAGCGCGAGGACCTAACGTCATCTTTCGGGAAAACAGCCAACGGCGCTTCACCGTAGCCATCAAACCGACCGCCCGCGACGTCGGGGTGTTAGTCGAACGCCTGCAAACCGAAGTGCGTAAAAAAGTAAAACTACCCGAAGGCTATTTCATCACCTATGAAGGCGAGTTCCAGGCGCGCCAGGCTGCCAGCGAACGCATCCTACTCTTCAGCGCACTGGTCGTTGTCGTGATCCTTTTCCTGCTCTACGGCTACTTTCGAAGCTGGTCGTTGGCGCTGCAGGTCATGCTCAATATACCCATGGCCTTAGTGGGTGGCCTTGTGCTCACGTGGTCGCTCATCGACAACATCAGCATCGCCACGCTGGTAGGGTTCATCGCCGTCGGCGGTATTGCCGCCCGCAATGGTATCATGATGATCTCGCATTACCTTCATCTCATGAAACACGAAGGCGAAGGCTTTACCCGCGCGATGGTCGAGCGGGGCACGCTTGAGCGGATGGTGCCGGTGCTCATGACGGCCCTCGCCGCCGGCATCGCGCTCATTCCATTCGTGCTAGCCGCCGATCAACCTGGAAAAGAAATCCTCCACCCAGTTGCTGTCGTGATCGTCGGTGGTTTAGCTTCCTCAACTCTACTCGACTTTCTCGTCACGCCGCTTATCTTCTTCGCCTTCGGTCGCCGTGCGGCAGAACACGCGCTGAAGCAGGGCACCGCCGCAGCCCACTAAACCTTCCTGCCTGTCATCTTATGAAAACCACCCTATTCGCCTTCCTCGTTCTTCTCCTCGGCACCGCCTCTCTAGTCAGTGCACACGAGAAGAAAATCGCCGGCCCCAACGGCGGCCGCCTTCTCACCGTCATCGAACCTCACGCGGAGTTTTTCGTCACCTCCGATCGCAAGGTGCAGATCACCTTCGTGGACGATCAACTCGCCCCGACACCCCCGGCTCAACAATCCGTGATCGTCACCGCCGGCGATCGATCCAAGCCGACCACATTGAATTTCACCCGCCACGGCGACGTGCTGCTCTCCGACGGCCAACTTCCCGACGGCAACAACTTCCCCACCGTGGTGCAAATTAAGGTGACCCCCGACGCCAAAACCACCGTCACTCGTTTCAACCTCAACACCATAACTTGCTCCGAATGTAGTTACTCCGAATACGCCTGCATCTGTGATCACTAAAAGCGTTAGGTAAGGCCAATTGGCGCCGAACTGAATCCGACCGTTCGGTGCCCAGGAGAGAAATAGAGGACTCCTTAAGCACGCCGCCGCGGCTGGCGTTGGACTGGCTCGGGCAAATTCCCCCTCCAGCGAGCTCATAAATCCTACACACCACTACGTATCGGCGGGGCTAAGTCGGTGTGGTAAGTTACTTTAATCGGTGAGCTAATCCACCGGCGACATTCTAGTAGAGTTCTGCGTTGTGCCCTAATCAACCTCGTAGATCTGATACCTGAAGCCGCGATAATTCCTAATTATCGCAGCTTTTTGACGTCGGCGAAACCAACTTTCATGCATTAATGCGCAGAAAATGTCATAAGTATGAAACAGTCCGTTGACCTCGGCGAATGGAGTCACCTTCATCCCCCGCAATTCCCCTAATACATGGTTAGCCCAAATCTGCCCGATTCACCGCAAGATGCTTCCGCATCAGAAAGTGCCACTAAGTCTTTTAACGACGTTGTCATCCGCATGGCTGGCAACTCCCAAGATGGTATTCAGACGATCGGAGCTTTTTTAGCCCGACTCGCTGGCCGCAGTGCTCAGGACGTCATGACTTACATGACGATCCCGTCCACGATCTCGGGAGGACCGTCAATTTTCCAAGTTCGTATGGGCACCGGGGACATCCTCAGCTCAGGTGATGAGGCCGACTTCCTCATCGCGTTCTACGATCACAGTTACAAGGACCACATCAGTTCGTTGCGCAAAGGCGGCGTGCTGATCTACGACAGCGACCACCTCGCTCCCGATACGAGTGAGATCGACTGTCTCTCGGTCGGAGTGCCGATCACCAGCGCCACCATCGAATCGGTCGGTGGTTCGGCCAAGGAAAAGGGCAAAAACATCTTCGTGCTTGGGCTGCTTTGCCGCCTCTTTGACCTCGAAGTCGCTAAGATGACTAAGCTCATCACCGAGAAGTTCGGTAAATTCGGCGAAGACGTGATCCGCAACACGATGTTGGCCTTCGACGCCGGCTACGCCTGGCCCGCCGACAACATCCGGGACATGTATTTCAAGTTGAAGCCCGCCGAGGACGACAACGGTCACCCTCAGATCACGACCGACGGCAACTCCGCCCTCACCATGGGACTGCTCGCGGGTGGGGTTCGCTACGGTGCCGGCTATCCGATCACCCCATGGTCTACCATCATGGAAAGCCTCCGCATTGAGCTACAGAAATACGGCGGGGTATTCGTGCAGGCCGAGGACGAGTTGGCCGCTGTTTCCTACGCAATCGGTATGGCCTACTCCGGGCACCTCGCCGTAACCGGCAGTTCAGGTCCCGGCTTATCTCTAAAAATGGAGGCCCTCGGCTGGGCGACCATGGCCGAGCTCCCGCTCATCGTGGTGAATGTGCAACGCGGTGGTCCCTCGACCGGTCTGCCTACCAATGTCGAGCAAAGTGACTTGATGCAGGCCATCTACGGCAGCCACGGTGACACCCCTCGGATCATTATCGCACCGCAGGACGTGGAAGATTGTTTCTACATTGCCATCGAAGCCGCTCGCCTCGCCCGTGAATATTCGACTCCGGTCATCATCCTGACCGACCAAGCTCTGGCTTCCCGCATCGAAGCTTTCGATGAGCCCAACGTCGACGAGATCATGGTCGACCCCACGGTGGACCTCACTCCCCGCGGAGAGGACTTCAAACCTTACCCGATGGATGAACTCACGCGCCACGCCGCTCCCGGCACCAAGATCGAAGGCGCTCCTTACCCGACCGTCACCGGTCTCGAGCACGACGAGCACGGACATCCGACCGGCAACCCTGCGTTGCACATGAAGATGACCGCGAAGCGTCGCGACAAACTGCGCGCCTTGGCGAAGAAACTCCCCCGCCCCGAAATCCATGGTGAGGAATCAGGCGATGTGCTCCTCATCGGCTGGGGTTCGACCTATGGTCCGATTCGCGAAGCCGTCATTCGCGGCCAGGCACAGGGCATGAAGATTGGCCATGTTCACATCCGACACATCCATCCTCTACCTCCTGAGTTGGAACGGATTTTCTCCCGCTTCCGCCAAATCTACGTGATCGAGATGAATGACCGTGGTCTCTACGGCTACGGCCAGCTCGCTACCTTATTGCGAGCTCGTTACGCCAACCCCGCGATCCGTAGCATCACCAAGACCGATGGACTCGCCTTCAAGGTGAGTGAAATCCTCAAGGGAGTCGAAGAGCTCTCCGGCGCTCGCAGCGTAAACGCCTCCGAATATCCAGACGGCTGATTCGACCGAATCTTTCAGTTTTTCAGTTTTCAAATTTTCAAACAAAAAACGCCATGCCCACTGCCACTGCTCCCGCCCCTACTCCGGACCAACCCAAGCTCACTAAGAAAGCCCTAGTCGCCGATCACCCTACGTGGTGTCCCGGTTGCGGTGACTTCGCGGTGCTCGCATCGTTCTACCGAGCGCTCGAACAGCTCAACTACCCACACGAGAAAATCGTCACGATGGCGGGTATCGGTTGCTCCTCCCGCTTCCCTTACTTCGTCAACACTCACGGCGGGCACTTCATTCACGGCCGGTCCGTGCCGTTCTCGGCCGGTATCTCCCTCAGCCGACCTGACCTAAAGGTTTTCGTCTTCGGCGGTGACGGCGATGGATTCTCCATCGGCGGTAATCACCTCGACCACGTGGCCCGCAAGAATGTCGATCTGAGCTACGTCATCATGGACAATCAAGTCTATGGCCTGACCAAGAAACAGACTTCCCCCACTTCCCCTGAGGGTTTCAAGAGTAAGACCGATCCTTGGGGCGCGATTGACCAGCCGATCAATCCCATGCGCAAGCTGGTCAACAGTGGCGCAACGTTCGTAGCCCGCAGCCACGCGACCCAGGTCAAACACATGGTGGAGATGATGAAACGCGCTGCCGAACACCCCGGTTTCGCCGTCATTGAGATCCTTTCCGAGTGTATCGAATTCTTCCCCGGTGCCTTCGATTCCAGTATTCCCCGCAAAGGTGGCGAGTTCGTGACGATTGATGAAGAAGAACACGACAAGACCGACCTCACCGCCGCGATGAGCCTCGCCAGTGAACCTTGGCCCGGCCGTTTCGGAGTTTACTACGAAGTTATTCGTCCGACCAAGAACGCGATGGAAGACGCTCTCAACACGAAGGCCCAAGCCAAAGCCGGCAACGCCAGCGACAAAGACCTGCTCAAAGCCACCTTCGCCAAGATGCGCTAGTCTCGTAACTCAGCTCAAATTTTCAAAAAATCGTCCCGCCTCCGTGGGCCGGATTTTTTGTGTCCGAACCCCAATCGCTTGAAAGAATCAGCCGCTCTACCGCGTTCTAGATTTGGCCACAGAAGGCACAAAAAGCACATGAATGAATCAGAAATAAAGGCGCTTTGCGCGATAGTCCGGGAAACGAGTTTTTCCATTCATCGTTTCTTTCGGCACGGGCATGCTGAGAAAGTCTACGAGAACTCGTTGCGCAACCGACTGAAGCGAAGCGACCTAAAAGTGGATCAACAGGTTCCGCTGGAAGTGAGAGATAAAGACAATACCGTCGTGGGAGAATTCTTTGCGGATTTATTGATCGAAGGAGAACTCATCTTGGAACTGAAAGCAGTGTCTCAACTTTGCTCCGAGCACACCGCCCAAGTCTTGGGCTACCTCAGAGCGGCCGATCTAGAACACGCAATGTTGATCAACTTCGGTTCCCCTAAAATTGAATTTAAGAAGTTCATTTGGAACCAGTAGACCGTTTTTGTGCCTTCTGTGGCCAAATCAGCATCTCGCTGGGAAGGTTACGGACAAAACCCAACCTCCGCTCAATTTGCGCCTACTACTCATGACGACGACCGAACCGCCCAACACTTCGTCCGTTTTCACGGGTCGGTCTTTTTTGTAACCCCGCTCGGTGCAATCACGTCTCTTAGGGGTGAGACATTACTTCCGGCTGATCATATTCATTCTAGCTATTGTGGTTCCCGCTACCACTTGGGGCCAACGCAACCGACTGGTGAAGCCCCGCATGTCCGATACGGAACGGCTACACGTCTACGCCGACAACTGGTTCGCGCTCTACATCAACGGCGAACTCGTCGCCGTCGACTCCATCGCCTTCATGCCGCATAATATGGTGACCGTCGATGTGCTCCCCGAGTATCCCATGACCATCGCCGTGCTCGCCAAAGACAACGCAGACCCGAAGACCGGCCTAGAATACGGCGACCGTATCGGCGACGGCGGTTTCATCCTCAAACTCGGCGACGACGTGGTGAGCAACGCTTCCTGGCGCGCGCGCAATTTCTTCCACGGTCCGCTACGAGGCGACCGCGCAAATCCCAAAGTGCAGACCACGCCATTGCCCAAGGATTGGTGGACGGTCGACTTCGACGATTCCGCCTGGGGCTTCGCCACCGAATTCTCCACCGCCATCGTCCGTCCCATGTCCGCCTTTGAACCCACTCAATTTTCCGGAGCCAAGTTTATTTGGACCCAGGATCTCGAGCTTGATAATACCATCATCTTCCGCACGCGCATCGAGAAACCGACGTGGCGCAAACGCTGGAACACCACCCCCGATCTGGACATTAAAAACACTCCTCGATCTTGACGAACCTAGAATCGCAGTGGGTTGGGCTTTACGCCCAACTTAATCCGAGCTCACCCTACCTCATGTCTTCCACCCGCGTCGACGGCCGCACTGCCGATCAACTCCGTCCCATTTCCTTTGAAGCCGGCATCGCCGCCAATGCGACCGGCTCCGTGCTCGTCTCCTTCGGCAACACCAAGGTGATCTGTGGCGCCACCCTTGAAGCTCGGGTTCCCGGCTGGATGCGCGCGCAAAACGTTTCCGGTGGCTGGCTCACCGCGGAGTATTCCATGCTGCCCTACAGCACCCACGAGCGCAAATCTCGCGACAGTTCACGCGGCCGCGTCGACGGCCGCACGGTCGAGATCCAACGCCTCATCGGCCGGGCCATGCGCGCGGTCGTGGATCTGAGCAAACTCGGCCAGCATACGCTCTGGATCGACTGTGATGTGCTCCAAGCCGACGGCGGCACCCGCACTGCTTCCATCACGGGGGCCTATCTCGCCGCGCGACTCGCGGTGCAAAAGTTGATGGATAGCGGAAAAATCAAAGAGAACCCCTTCAAGGATTCCATCGCCGCGATCAGCGTCGGAGTCGTCGACGGTAAAGCCCTGCTCGATCTGCCCTACACCGAAGACCGCGACGCCGATGTCGACGCCAACGTCGTCATGACTGGCAGCGGACAATTCGTGGAAATCCAAAGCAGCGGCGAAGAATCTACTTTCTCCCCCGAACAACTCGCCGAACTCCTAGCCCTCTCTTCCAAAGGATTGAAGGAGATATCCTTCCTTCAAACCGCGTTTTTGACGAAGCAACTTTTGGGCAACGCTCTGGGCTAGAGCTTTGCCAATCCTACCCGTTTTACTGTATTCGAATCCCTAGAAGGAACGGCCTCCGGGTCATCCACTAGGTCTATCCGCCATTCAGACGCAGATCGGACGGAACCGATTACTCCCGTCCTCATCCACGGTGGATCGCTTTCATCGGGCGAATTTTCACGGAACCTAATGGTGGCCAACGCTACCAAATGGGTATAAGACCCATTCCAATGAAGTTCGAATCTACCATCCGCAACGGGTTGAGCCTCCGCTGGCCGGTGATCATGCTGGCACTGGTATCCGCTTTCGCCGCCAACACCTTTGCCGCCTCCCCGTCTGGCGAGGATGTGATTATATCCACCTCGCCGATGGAGATAGATGCCGATGGCACGGGTGCACATGGACACCTCACGGTCGCCCCAGAAATCCTCAGCGAGGAAACGGAAAATGTCTTGATCTATACCATCACGGTGGAACCTAACCACGGTCGGGTAGGCCTGGCCGGCGGCGAGGACGGAGCGGACCTCTTCGATACCAAATCTTCCCTCTTCGGCTATTTTGCATATCGCGCCGAGGAAACCTACGACGGCACGGACTCGTTCACCTATACCGTGCACAACGAGACGTCTGGTCTCACTTTCCAGAATGTAGTCGTGGTGGCCGTGACGCCGCCTACACCGCTTGAGCTTGATTCGTTCGCAGTCGAAGCGAGTCATCTCGTCCTGCTAAACGTGAGCAGCGTCGCTCTCACAACTCGCCCCAATACACCGGTCAGCCAAAAGGTGCCCAGCCACGAAGATTTCATGAGGCCGGACGACCGCCTGGACCTCGCTGAACCCCATGTCATCTACGTGCTCGATGACGTGACAACCGCGCAGCATGGCACCGCCAAACTTGATCATGCTACCGGCGAGCTTTCCTACGCCCCTAACCCCGGTTTCATCGGGATAGACCAGTTCGACTATTACACCGTTGATGAAAACAACCCACAATTTGGGGTGGAGAATTCCATTGTGGTCCAAGTCGAGCCGATCCGCCGGATGAAACAGGTCAAGGCCGACCGTTCCAATAGCCGCGAGATCGACCTCGTGTTTGTCATCAATAATTCAAAGTCGATGGCCCCCCACCAACAACGTATTGCCGCGTCATTGAGCCGCTTTCGTCAGCTCTTCGACCAGCGAGATCTTGATTACCGTATCGGGGTATTAACGACCGATTTCATGAGCACCCGAGCCGGATGGTCACGCGCTGACCAGAGCTACTACAAGAAGGTCCGATCCGTCCAAATCGATCCGGCCGGGAATCCGGTGCTGGATCGTCGCGACCGACCCAAAAAGACCACCAAGCGCGTGGCGAGTAACGGTAACTTGGTAACGCTTCCCGTCATGCCTTTCCCTTGGGTCACTCCCGACACTCCGGATAGCATCTTTGCCGAGCTCGTGAAGGTTGGCACCAACGGCGACAGCAACCGCACCGCGTTCACCGCCGTGTATAACTTCGTCGCAGATTATTACCAAAAGCAGCACACGTTTCTCCGCCCAGAAGCCACCACCATCGTGGTATTTTTCATGGACGAAGAAGAAACCCGCATGGCCACCTGGGAGGAAAAGAGAGATGGTTCCCGCCAAGCCAAATGGATCCAAAACGGCAAGCTCCCCGAGCTGATCGATGGCTACAACGATCGCCATCCTCAAACACGTCAGACCCTAGATGGATACCTCAACTACTGGGTGCTGCGCCCCTTCATCATCGCCAAGGGTAACAAGCGCGGAAAACTCGAAATCGAAGCCGTGGTTTCTCCCGACAATATCTCGCACCGACGGGCGGCCGAGCTTACTGGCGGCACCGTATTGAACATCGAAAGTGAATTCTCGGAGGACCTAGCTGCCCTCGGGGACCGTATCGCCGAGACAGTCGCCGTCGCGCTCGATCCCGTCGAGCCCGGTGCCTCATTCTATCAAAAAAGTCTCCGCGTGCTGGTCGATGGGCAGGAAGTGCCCGCTGACCCTCATAATGGCTATGTTTACGATCAACGCAGTCACAGCATCCGCTTCGTCGGAGCGGCCAAACAGCAGGCCTTCGTCGCCCTAATCGACATCACCTACGAAGAGCACCTGTAGGACCGCCTTCGGCGGAAGTAACAAGTAACAAGAATTGATCCCGACGTTGGGGTGTCGCTTGACGACTCCTAATCCTGCCACTCGGCCACTCCGAATCGTTCCTCACGCTGCTGGTTCGTCGTGTTGTTTTTTCAGATCAGCTTCCAGGATACTGAAATTTCCGGCCTCAGCCGCCTGCACAAAACCTTCGGTCACGCTCTTGAGTCCCTCCCACTGGGCGCGGATGTGTTTGGCTTCCGTTTCTGTAATATCTTGATCCGAGGCCGCCGCGGCGATCACGCCCAGCATATTGGCAAACTGCTGCACGATGTCATTGGTCGCCGGCACCAGATCCTCAGATTCACGCATTGCCCCGGGGGTTTTGATAAAAAAACCGCCGGCCTGCTGTGCCACCCAACGCGCAACCCTATCGTCACCCGTCGAGTCTATGAGCTGCTTCACCCGATCTAGTGGGTTCGAAGAGCCACTTCCGGAATCGTCGACGGGGGGTTCCGCCCACTTGTAGATCAGAGACAATGAGAGGCCCATATCCGCGCAGACCTGCTTGGCACTGGTATCCTTGAGCAACTCCTTCAGTAATTCATGCGACTCCATAACCCAAGAGCATGAATCTGGGACGATCGCGTGGCAATCCCGCGCCAGAACACTTTTTGGCGTGCCTCTCCCTCCTAATTCATGCCAAACCTGAGAGTTCATGAATATCCACGAGTATCAGGCCAAAGCCCTATTTGAACAATACGGAGTGCCGGTCCCACAAGGCGCTGCTGCCAAAAGCGCCGATGAGTTCGCCACCGCCCTCGATTCCCTTCCCGATGGTCCCACCATGGTGAAGTCTCAGATCCATGCCGGTGGGCGTGGTAAAGGCACGTTCACCAACGGCTACAAAGGAGGCGTGAAATTCTGCCCAACCAAGGCTGAGGCGCTTTCCGTCGCCGGTGAGATGATCGATAATACCCTCGTGACGATCCAAACCGGACCGGCTGGCCGCAAGGTGCAGACCGTCTACTTCACCGTCGCCTGTGACATTAAGAAAGAATACTACCTCGCTATCTTACTCGACCGGTCGACCTCCTGGCCCGTTATCGTCGCCTCTACCGAGGGTGGCGTGGAGATCGAGAAGGTCGCCGAGGAGACACCCGAGAAGATCACCAAGGTCTTTGTCGATCCCGCCTACGGCCTCGCTGACTTCCAAATCCGCGAACTTATTTTCTCCCTCGAGCTCAACAAGCTCGAAGCCAAGAACGCCGCGAAACTCATCCGCAAACTCTACAACTGCTTCTGGGAAACCGACGCGGCGATGATCGAGGTCAACCCGCTCATCACGACCCCCGACGACAACGTGCTCGCGCTCGACGCCAAGGTCTCCTTCGACTCCAACGCCCTCTTCCGCCATCCTGAGATCGTCGCGCTACGTGACCTCAACGAAGAAGATCCCAAAGAGATCGAAGCTTCCAAATACGATCTGGCCTACATCGCTCTCGACGGAAACATCGCCTGTCTCGTCAACGGCGCCGGCCTGGCCATGTCCACCATGGACATCATCAAACACTATGGTGGCAGCCCCGCCAACTTCCTCGATGTCGGTGGAGGAGCCACCAAGGAGAAAGTCATCGCAGCTTTCAAAATCATCCTCGGCGACGCCAACGTGAAGGGCATCTTCGTAAACATCTTCGGAGGTATCATGGATTGTAACGTGATCGCCGAAGGCATCGTCGACGCCGTCAAGGAAGTCGGCCTCGAGCTTCCGCTCGTGGTCCGTCTCGAAGGCAACAACGTCGCCGCGGGCAAGCAAACCCTCGCCGATTCCGGTCTCCCGATCGTCTCCGGCGAGAGCATGGCCGACGCTGCCCAAAAAATTGTTAACCTCGTAGCCTAATCCCGATGTCCATTCTAATTTCTCCCGATACCAAAATCATGGTCCAAGGCATCACCGGTGCCTTCGGCGGTAAACACGCCGGCCTCTCCATCGACTACGGCACACAAGTCGTCGCCGGTGTCACTCCCGGCAAAGGTGGCCAAACCTTCGAACACGGCGACGTGAAGGTTCCCATCTTCAACACCGTAGCCGAAGCCGCCGCTGCAACCGGTGCCTCTGTTTCCACCATCTTTGTGCCGCCGCCGTTTGCCGCCGATGCCATTCTCGAATGCGTCGACGCCAAAATCGATCTCGCAGTCGCCATCACCGAAGGCATCCCGGTCAAAGACATGATTCGCGTGAAGCGCGCCATGGAAGGTAGCAAGACCCGCCTCCTCGGACCTAACTGTCCTGGCGTGGTCACACCCGGTGAAGGACCCGACTCCTCCGGCGGCTGCCGCATCGGCATCGCCCCCGGTTACATTCATAAGAAAGGCCACGTCGGCGTTGTTTCTCGCTCCGGCACTTTGACCTACGAGGCGGTTTACCAACTCACGGTCAAAGACATCGGCCAATCGACCTGTGTCGGAATCGGCGGCGATCCCGTCAACGGCACGTCGCACCTCGATATCATCAAGCTCTTCAATGAAGACCCCGAGACCCACGGCATCATCCTCATCGGTGAGATCGGCGGCAACGCCGAGGTCGAAGCAGCTCGCTGGATCAAAGCTAACTGCACCAAACCCGTTGCCGGCTTCATCGCCGGTGCGACCGCCCCCCCCGGCCGTCGCATGGGTCACGCGGGTGCGATCGTCGGCGGTGCTGAAGATACCGCCGAAGCGAAGATCAAGGTCTTCCGCGAATGCGGAATCGAAGTCGCTGAAACTCCCTCTGACATGGCCGATGCCCTCCTCCGCAGTGCGAAATCCAAAGGCATTGAGTTGAGCTGATCGTAAACGATTCAGACCCTTTTAGCTAAAAACACCCGACCGGTTTCCGGTCGGGTGTTTTTGTTTCTGCATGGCCGCTATTCCGATGCGCGACGCGCCTCATTACCTGGATAGACGAAATCATATCCTTTCGGCGTGATCGGGATCGCCTTCACTTCCTCTCCGCGCTCAATCCTCGCCGCCCAAGTGGGCCAATCGTTATCCGGCAATGCTGGCAATCGATAGCGGGTAATCGCCATCGCCAGCGCCATACCTAAAACACAGAAAGCACCGACCCGCACCCAGCGTCGGGACTGAGCGGCAACCTGGATCACTCCGGCTAAAACCAGCGCCTGCGGCACGAAAAAATAACGCTCCCCATCGAACAGGTAATTCAAGGGTCTCAAGTTATCCTGAAACCGAAAAATGGTTGCTCCCATCACGAGGAAAGCGAATCCCCACCAACCTAAAAGGCGGCGGCTCCAGGCCTCCCGACGGGCCAACTCAATCGTGCCGACCAACAACAGCATGGCCAACCCGGTCCCCACCCACGACATCACTGCTCCGCCGGATCCAATAGGGATCAATAAGGTTCCCCATACTCGCTTACCTAGAACTAACACCGCTCCTCCCAAATCCAGTGACGTCGTCGAACTCCCGTCGCCGGGCGACGCTCGCACCACTCCCCACTGCACCCATGCCGTCAGTCCACAAACCAGCCCCGCTGCGAAAGACGACCAGGTGCGACGCACCAACGCCCGACCCGCCATCAATGGAGTGGCCAACATGGCAAAAACTCCCGTTAGGCCAACGATCGCCATGCCCACCAACTGCGCGCCCAGACCTACTTTACTACGCGGATCCTCCGCCGACCACCAAAACGCCCACAGTAACGCCGTAACCCACTGCACATTGGTCAGGTTGAAATATAATTCATTCGACGGTGAGACCACTGCGAGGATCAGCACCACTGCCCACGGCCAGCGCACGCGAGAGCTGGGAGCAAACACGACCAGCACCACGGCCATCCACGCCAACACGGCTCCTAGCATAAACAGGGTCGGCATCCACCCGATCGGAGCGCCCCCATTGACCCAAAGCCCGGCCCACAAGCGCATCAACAGGTGATGATAACCCGCGTGCGGCACGGTCAGCGCCATGCGGCCCATACTCTCCGCTTGCACAAAAAAAACACTCGCATCCTCGGCCCAAAACTGGGCCGACAGCCAAACCGCCGGACGCCGCAATCCAGCCACCACCAATACCAGAATCATCGCGAGTCCGGCTCGTTCCCAAGGATAGGTGCTGGTGGTCGGCGCGGGTTTGGATTCGGAGAATGATAATTTACGGAGCATACTGAAACCTATCTTCTTCGATACATCACCCACCTTTGACATCCGTCGCCGCGCAATCGACTTCAAAACTCGTCACAAAATTCGGCCAAACCGTAACCTCACCTGGATCATATCGAGAGGAAAACTTTCGAGGCTAAACCGAGCATACGTTTCATATTGCAAGATTGAGCACAACGGAGTCACTGCCGCACAAGGGTAATAACCTCATGCATCACCTGGTGGATTTGGCCCTTCATGTTGCCACGACTGTAGAACCTAAGCGACGTTGGAGAGTGATTGGCAGCGACGATCATTCGACGGTTTGGGATGGGAAGGACACGCTTTGGGATTTGAATTACACGGCGCTAGGAATTGATCCAGATGAAGCCTTTAAAATCGCCACAAAATGAGCCAGACGCAGCCTGGCAGGTGGGCGGGGTAAGTAATTATAGCCGACAGTAAAAGAGATACTCAGCAACTGCCCCCTAGTGAGAAAGGCGGATTGTTCAACCGCGGCAGCCCGAGGATACAATCCACGAAGCTAATCTCAGATACCGGGTTGAGCTAATTTCTGCGCTTTCTGTGCCTTTTGTGGCTATTAAAAGAATATCCAGTGATAAGTCTCCCACATGGCACGAAATGATCACTTCTCGGCATTTGCCGCGACTTACGCGGAATTCCGACCAACCTACCCTCCTGCACTATTCGCGAAGATCGCAGAACTTGCCCCCGCAACCGAGCACGCGTGGGACTGTGCCACCGGAAACGGACAGGCCGCCGTCTCGCTAACCGATCATTTCGGAAACATCACCGCAACCGACGTCGGCGCGGCCATGATTGAGAACGCTCAACCTCATCCCCAGGTCACTTACGCAGTCGGCTCCGCAGAGCCCCCCCCGATTGAGCCCCACAGCATCGATGCCATCACCGTCGCTCAGGCGCTGCACTGGTTTGATCGCCCCACCTTCTGGCGGACCTGTAAACGCGTGCTGAAACCCAACGGCGTTCTGGCCTATTGGGGTTACCTCTTGCCTGAGATAAATCCGGCGGTTGATGCGATCGTCAAATACTACCACAACGACACCGTAGGGCGTTTCTGGCCTCCCGACCGCGAGCCATTGCTGAATCTCTACGCCAAGGTTAAACCACCAGCCCCCCGCGTGCTCGAAGAAGGCTTCACCATGGAAGCAGAGTGGTCGGTCGACCAACTCATCGGCATGCTCGATTCCTGGTCCGCCACCCATCGCGCACAGGAAGAAACAGGGCACGATCCGCTACCGGCCGCCGCCAGCCTCCTAAAGGTGATCTGGGGATCTGAGTCTACCAAAGAGATCGTGCGGTGGCCCTTGAAAGTGCACGCATTTCGGTTCAACTCGAACTCATGAACGTCGACGGCAAACCCACCCGCACTATTTGGCCCGCCGCGGACGGCCAATCGGTCGAGATCATCGATCAAACTAAACTCCCGCATCGATTTGAAATTGCGACGTTGCGCAACGTCGATGACGCGGCGCATGCCATCAAAGCGATGTTAGTGCGCGGCGCTCCCTTGATCGGTGCCACCGCCGCTTACGGCCTCTGGTTGGCCATGCGGGGCGATCCTTCGGATGCGGGTCTTACTAAAGCCTACGATCAACTATTCGCCACGCGACCGACCGCCGTGAACCTGCGCTGGGCACTCGACCGAGGTCGCGCCACCCTCGCCCCGCTCGCACCCGCCGAACGAGCGGATCGAGCATTGTCGCTCGCAGTTGAGATTTGCGACGAAGACGTGGGCATCAATCACGCCATCGGCCAAGCGGCTCTCGCGGTCATCCAAGAAATCGCGGCCACCAAAACAAACGGCGCCCCGGTCAACATCCTCACCCACTGCAACGCCGGCTGGTTAGCCACAGTCGACTGGGGCACGGCCACTTCCCCGATCTATCAGGCTCACGATGCGGGTATCCCGGTGCACGTCTGGGTCGATGAAACACGTCCGCGCAATCAAGGTTTTAATCTGACCGCGTGGGAACTCCTCAATCACGGGGTGCCGCACACGGTCATCGTCGACAACGCCGGCGGTCACTTGATGCAACATGGCCAAGTCGACGTGGTATTCGTCGGCACCGATCGCACCACCGCCGACGGAGACGTCTGCAACAAGATCGGCACTTACCTCAAGGCCTTGGCTGCTCACGACAACGATGTGCCGTTCTACGTATGTCTACCCTCGCCTACGATCGACTGGACGGTGCATGACGGCGTGAAAGAAATTCCAATTGAAGAACGGGACGCTGATGAAGTCACTCACATCAGCGGGCTCGACGCGGCAGGCAATGTCTCATCGATTCAGATTCCTCCGACCGGCAGTCCTGCCGCCAATCCCGCTTTTGACGTCACTCCCGCCCGGTATGTCACCGGACTGGTCACCGAACGCGGCATCTGCGAGGCGAACGCCGCGGGGTTAAAAGAGCTGTTTCCGGAAAATGGGCAATAAGTCTTACTCGTTCTCGTTCTCGCTATTCCAGTCCGACTCATGACAGAGATCAAAAGTAAGAACGAGTAAGAGTAAGAACTCCCAAGACATGTCTGATCCTCGCCAACAAATCATTGATACCTACCTCGCCCTCGATTCCCGGGGGCTGAACTAAGGATCATCGGGCAGTGTATCAGTCCGCGATGGAGCCAACGGTTTCTTTCTCACGCCATCTAGTCTACCCTACGATTGAATGCAGCCGGAGGATATTGTGCGGGTAGACATTTCCTCCGGAGAGGTCAGCGGGAAACGCAAGCCCTCGTCCGAATACCCCATTCACCTCGCCCTCATGCGAGAGCGCCCGGATGCCCAAGCCATCATCCATACTCACGGAGCCAATACCACCGCAGTGTCCTGCCTACGCCGCGATCTTCCCGCCGTGCACTATTTGGTCCCACTCTTCGGTGGTCCCCAAATCCGCTGCGCGCCCTATGCTACCTTTGGCACCGATGCACTCTCCACCAATGTTGTCACGGCTCTGCACCGTCGCCGCGCGGCACTGATGGCCAACCACGGGCTCGTGGTCCTCGGTCGTGACTTGGATCAGGCCCTCGCGTTGACCGCTGAGGCCGAGACTTTGGCTAAACTCTATCTCGACGCATCCGCCGCCGGCGACCCGCACATCCTCGACGACGCTGAGATGGAACGGGTGATCAAGAAATTTCGAGACTACGGCTACGGTCCAGTGCCGGATCAAAACGACTCGGCGTAGTCTTGCCGCCTGCCTCAGATCACTCATAGTGAGTGGTATGCCCCTTTCCTTTCCCCGCTTTCTGAGCCTCGGTTTCGCCTGCGCTTCCGTCGCCTTTGCCCATCAGGTAGATCAGTCTCATTTGATCGCCGAAATGACGGAGCGCGCCGACGTTCTCCTCGAAAGTCTAAGTGAGGAAAAACAGGAAACTGCGCTCCACCCCTTCCGCGGAGAAGAACGCGAGAACTTCCACTACGTGCCCCTCGATCGTAAAGGAGCGCTCTACAAAGATATGACCGCCGCGCAGCGAGCCAATACCTTGCAACTCCTCCATACGGCGCTGAGTGATTCCGGTTCGATGAAGGCAATGCAGATCATGCAGCTGGAAGCGGTTTTAGCTGAAATTGAAAATGACCCCGAGCGCCGTGATCCCGAGAAGTATTGGATGGCGATCTTCGGCACCCCAGGTGAATTACCGTGGGGCTGGCGCTTCGAAGGTCATCACCTTTCGATCAATCTCACCATCACCGAGCATGGCATTTCCGGCACTCCACTTTTTATGGGAGCTAATCCTGGCAAGGTCTTGGAAGGCCCCAAAAAAGGGGAACGTGTCTTGGCCGACTCGGAAGATCGAGGCCGAAAGTTCGTACTCTCACTGACATCCGACCAACAAAAGCGCGCAATCATCGCCAGCAAGGCGATCCGCGAAATCCAAACCGGACAGCACTCTCTCGTAGAGCCCTTGCCCGATGAAGGCATCCCTTACCCGGCGCTCAACGAGAGCCAACAACGCGCATTGGTTTTCCTCGTCCGCCACTACCTGAATCGCCACGAAGATGAGATCTCTGAAGCCGCTCGCGGACGCATCGAAGCTCACGGCTGGGGAAATCTAGTCTTCGCTTGGGCAGGCTCCACCGCAGTGAACGAGGGCCACTACTACCGCATTCAGGGACCCACCTTCGCGATCGAATACGCTAACACTCAAAACGACGCGAACCACCACCACACGACTTACCGCGATTTCGAAAACGACTTCGGTCGCGACACGCTGCGCGACCATTACCGGCATTCGCACTAATGCTAGGACGGAGCCGGTAGGGCGTGCTCGCCGAGCGCGCCGATACGTTCGCGGTGTCCGACCCTACCTCGATCCACTACCCTGTAATCGGGGTCGTTGCCCCCAGTATCCCTTTTATGGAATCTGCAACTGCTGTCCCGGGCGAAGCGCGTTGGCTTCGCTGAGGACTTCGCGGTTGGCTCGGTAAATATCCTGCCAGCCTGTCGGAGTACCATAATACAGCATACTGATCCGGGTCAGCGAATCCCCCTCGGTCACCACATGAGTCCGACCTGCATTGGTCGTCGTCCCTGCGGTGGATGGAGAACGTGAGGATGTCGCGGGAGGACGGGACCGCTGTGTCGTATCGGGCAGTCTCGAAGTGCCTGGATTAAGCACCCGAGTAGCAGCCGCAATTTGGTCCAAGGTGCTTTGAGCCTGACGTAGTCGAGAATTCAATGCGGTGTTTTCGCGTTCCAGATTATCCAAACGAGATTCGTGCGTGCGTCGTTCACCGGTGATTGAGCTCTGTAACTGAGAATTCGCGACCCGTTGACGCCGTAGTTCTTCCTCCGCCGATTGCATGCGCGAGGTGACCGCAGTCATCTCCGAAGTTTGCTCACCTGCTGAGGTCAATTGATCCTCCAAATTGGTAATGCGAGACCGAGCCGAGGTGACTTCGGCCAAAAGTGAATTGAGTTGGTTTTGATCGGTGCTCGACCGGTTCGCCATGTCATCCGCCGTGTTGCGGAGTTGTTCAATTTCAGCACGAAGCCGTGTGCGTTCTTCGGTCAAAGTTTCCCGCGCGGAAATCTGTTGCTCCGTGACCGTGGCTTGAGCTTCCGCTACCTGTCGAGCCAAGGCGACATTCTCGCGCGAAACCGAATCATAGTCGCCTTAACCATATCGCGCTCCACTCCTTGGCCGTTCACATACGCATTTCCTAATAGATTATGAGCTTCCGCATCCCCTCCGGCGGCCCGTGCTTCCAGCGCACTAATGTTGATCTGGCCGAAGGCTGGAACGGGACAAATGAGCGAGGCAGCCAATAGCAGAACGACCCAACACACGTTGGATCGTAAGCCTGGAGATGAAGTCTGGTGAAGTTCGGCCGCTTAAAGCGCAGCCTTTGTTGTGAGGAAATCTCCTCAGGCGCAAGGCACGGTTGGCGCTAATCCACGACTCGGCAGGGCAAAAGAGCCGCATCTTGCATACCATGGATGATTTTCTTGTCCGGCGGACAAAAGGTCGCGAGCGCACCAGCTAGTTTAGTGCGACCTTCCGTCACAAAATAGTAGGGGCAAAGCCGCAACCTTCCCTGCCGTTCAACGGATGGAGCAGATGATTCGCTCGATCCATCAGGCGGCGCCGGATAAAGCGGATGGGCGATGCGGCGGGGCTTATGATACTGTTGAATCACGTGGGGATTGCGCGGAGCATCGTCGATGGCGATCTGAACCCCAGCTCGCCACTCCTCGCGCGAACAATCCGATCCGTAAACCACGCCGCGAGCCCCCCATGCGGACTCGTGAAATCCGGATATTTTGATGATCAGATCGCGCTCTTTCTGCGAGGCTTCGTCAAGCTGGGTCCAATCGGCCAACTGGCTCCCTCCGGCAACCGGACCATCCAGGACGGCCCCGGGTGGAAGCGTGACCGGGTCAATCACCCAGGTCTTGGGAAACAGGCGACGGAGTTTTTTGAACGATTTCGCCGGGAGCGCTTCCTTCCAATAATCTGCGAGCAGGTGGTGGTGAAATAACGCCGCCCCCATTTTTTCTTCCTGAAACGGACGAAGCGGTGGAGTCACCGCAACTTCCCCAGCGCTCCATGCCTCAATAATGTATTCGGCGGTCGGGATATTAGGCAGATCGTAGAGCTCGAAAAAACGGTAAATGACGTCGATTTTCTCGGGATTGCCCTCGATATCGAAACACAATGTCGGACCAAGCGGAAACAGCTCATCGACGTGCAAACAATACACCCGATGACCGCGCTGCTGAAGTTGTTCGGCGATCCACGCCATCTCCGGACGATAAGTGGCAGATTCGTCACTGACCACAATTGCGATGACAGGATTGTCCGACTCGCCAACCGAAAGTCCTTTCAGCGAGCGGTAGAATTCGAGGAGCATTTCGTCGCCCGCACCGAGGACATTGCCTTGCTCCTTATAGAGACGATTGAGAAACGCGGTCAGGCCGATGCCACCGGGCACCGAATCGAGCTCCGTCATCGCGAAACCGTCATCGGTGAGCAGAAGATCAGGGCGCAAAACCGCCGGAAATCGGCCGCGATTACGGTCATCACGGGAGTGAGAGACGAGGTGGGTCGGTTTTCCCCGGTCGAGGTATTCCGCGACCCAGGGAGCGCGTAGTTCACGATTACGTAGGAGATTTTTATCGGCCGCCGAACGCAGGTAGAGATTTTCCAACGCTTGGTGGAAATGCAGACAAGCGTCGCCTATCTGCTCCAACTCGCCGACTTGGGCTCGGGTCAAGGGCCAAGCCTGCGGCGAAAGTTGCCAGGTCTTGGCCTCAAACAACGAGGTGTCCTCAAAGGCGGACGAAAGTTGTTCACGGGAAAGTTCGAGCATCGGTAAAAGAAGAACGAAACGCTTACATACAGATTCGAGAATTAGCGAATCACACCGCTGATTTCCAAACCACCACGTCGGCTAATCGTCGTCGACTTGGATGTCCTTGTTGCGTTGACGAGGAGAACCGGCACGCAACCAACCATTTACGAACGAATCCAAATCACCATCGAGCACGCCTTGGGTATCAGTCGTTGAAACACCGGTGCGCAGGTCTTTGACCATCTGGTAGGGTTGCAGAACGTAAGAGCGAATCTGGGCGCCCCACCCGATCTCGCCCTTTTCACCGTAGAATTTCTCCATTTCGCTACGTTTCTCGTCCTGGCGACGCTCAAAGAGACGCGATTTGAGGACGCTCAATGCACTCGCTTTATTTTTGATCTGAGAGCGTTCGTTTTGGCAGGTGACGACAAGTCCCGTCGGGGTATGGGTAAGTCGAACGGCCGAGTCAGTGGTGTTAACCCCTTGCCCACCCTTACCGGAAGAGCGGTAGACATCGGTGCGGATTTCGTCCTCCGGGATATCCAACTTCACATCGGCATCGATCTCCGCGACGACATCGACCGCACAAAACGAGGTGTGGCGGCGCTGGTTAGAATCGAACGGGCTGATGCGCACAAGACGATGAACGCCGCGTTCTGCATTCGCGTATCCGTAGGCGTTTTCACCCTTGATGAGGAGCGTGGCCTTGGAAATGCCCACTTGATCGCCGGATTGCACGTCCTGCACCTCAATTTTGAAGCCCCGGCGTTCGGCCCAGCGAGTATACATGCGGAACAGCATGTCGGCCCAGTCATTGGACTCGGTGCCACCTGCGCCGGCTTGGATCGAAAAGATGGCATTGTTGCGGTCGAACCGCCCCTTCAGAAACGAAGCAATCTCGATTTCATCAATCGTCGAGAGCATCTCGGTGATGGTTGAAGTGAGTTCGGCACTGTATTCGGCCTGTTCTTCAGGTGAACCGAATTCAATGAGCTCGAGCATCACATCAATGTCTTCGATCTTCTTGCGGAAATTGACCACCGGGTTTACGGACTTCTTCAGTCCATTGACCTGCGCAATGTGACGCTGCGCCTTGTCACTATTATCCCAAAAGCCGGGCGCGCCCATTTGGGCGTCGAGGGCTTTTATCTCACGGAGTTTTTGTTCCCCGTCAAAGAAACCTCCATAACTGTCCGGCTCGTTTCTTGATGAGCTCGATGTGGTCTTGGACTTCAGGTTCGATCATAGTTAAGGGCTCATCCGTTCAAAGACCGGCGATGGGCGCAAGGGGGAAACTGTCTTGGAGCGCAAGAAATCAGCAGGTTGGTCGATTGACGACCACGCCTCTGTCCCTCAGGAAGAGAGACGTGTTTCCTCGCGACGATGCCGGAAACCTAAATCCCTTTCAGTTTGGAATCCTAGTTCTCTCGGCGGCACTGCTACTGGGATTGGGAGCGGAATTAATTTTCAATGTTCCCGCTGAGGTCAGCCGTCTGATACTGTTTATCGATACGACGATCTGTGGTTTACTCTTCGTTGATTGGTTAATTCGCTACAAAGAAGCGAAATCAAAGCTAGAATTCATGCGCTGGGGGTGGCTCGATCTCCTGGCGTGTATTCCGACGGCCGAGGCATTCCGTATTTTACGCATTTTCCGTATCGTGCGACTGCTCGTAGCCGTTCGCACCGTGGGACGTCTAATTCATATTCTGGCGGGTAATAAAACCAGCACCGGATTGAGTGGAATCGGTGTGATCGCGATTCTCATGACGTCGATTGGATCCACCGGCATTTTGCTCGCAGAATACAACGCTCCCGGAGCAAATATCGTTTCCGCCGGCGACGCGTTGTGGTGGGCTTTGGTGACGATGACGACAGTGGGTTACGGTGACTACTATCCTGTCTCCGAGATGGGTCGAGTGATCGCGAGCTTACTGATGATCACCGGCATTGGTCTGTTCGGCACGCTCAGTGGAGTGGCTGCGGGATTCTTTTTGTCTGACGATTCCGACAAACCCGCATCACTCGTTGCTCAGCAAAAGATACTCGATCGCCTGGAAGCGTTGCAGCAGGAAATTCAGGAGATCCACAAACAACAGCAGCAGGTATCTCCGAAGGTTGAGGGGAAATCGCCCATCAAAGCCGACGAATAAAGCCGCGAAATCTGGAGCTAGGTTCGCAGTGTGCCTGCAGCGCTTTCCGCTAAGAACGACTCATAGGTCCGCTTGAGTCCTGCATCGAGAGCAGTTGAGGCCCTCCAACCGAGCTTCTCAAGTCGGGAGACATCCATCAGTTTGCGCGGCGTGCCATCAGGTTTGGCGGTATCCCAGGTGATTT
>OJFP01000178.1_pt1 | contig 50313 bp, 45 predicted proteins | sample 1594141 | NCBI WGS metagenome assembly OJFP01 (sample SAMN05416843, study PRJEB24817) | seawater metagenome | isolation source: Sea water | place: Canada:Atlantic | collected 2013-07 | reverse complement strand
CGCGTGTCAGAACAGCACCCAGAACGGGCGCTACGCGCCATACTTGGCGCACCAACAAAAAAGGCTTAGTGTTGCAACTAAGCCTTTTATTCATACTCACGCTGGGCCTGCTAAATCAGTAGCTTAGCCATTCATCGAAGCAAGAAATTGCTTAAACTCTTCCCCTAATTCAGGGTGACGTAAAGCAAATTCAACATTCGCTTTCATATAACCGAGTTTAGAACCACAATCATGACTTTTGCCTTTCATGTAATAAGCATCAACCTGTTCAACATGCATCAAAGATGAAATAGCATCGGTCAATTGGATCTCACCACCAGCACCTGGAGGAGTAAACTCAAGTAACTCCCAGATACGTTCAGATAACACGTAACGTCCAACTACGGCTAAGTTTGATGGTGCATCGTCTATATCGGGTTTTTCGACCATTCCATGGATCTTTGCTGATTCGCCTTGACCAATTTTGACGCCATCTAAATCCACCACACCAAATTTACTCACATCTTCATCTGGGACTTGTTCGACCAAGACCTGTGATACACGAGAGGTATTAAATTTAGAGACCATTTCAGCTAGATTGTCTTTTTTTAAGTTACTCGCAGCGTCATCCATAATGACATCCGGTAATACAACAGCAAATGGTGCATCGCCGACAACAGGGTGTGCACACATAATGGCATGACCTAAGCCATTAGCAACGCCTTGGCGAACCTGCATTATCGTGACCCCTTTGGGGACAATCGCTTGGACTTCTTCGAGTAATTGTCGCTTAACCCGTTTTTCTAAGGTTGATTCTAATTCATACGACGTGTCAAAATGGTTTTCAATACTGTTTTTGGACGCATGCGTCACTAATACGATTTCTTTGATGCCTGCAGCGACACATTCATTAACCACGTATTGAATCAGTGGCTTGTCTACCACTGGCAACATCTCTTTTGGTATCGCTTTGGTTGCTGGCAACATTCTAGTGCCTAGACCCGCAACAGGGATCACTGCTTTTGTAACTTGGCTCATTAATGCCTACCCTTAATTGATAATCCACGACCTATGCCATAATACGCTAAGCCATGCTCAGCGACGATGGTAGGTTCAAATAAGTTTCGTCCGTCAAATACTACTTTATCTTTTAAAATTGTTTCTAAAGCCGTAAAGTCTGGTGCTCTAAATGCTTGCCATTCTGTACAGATGGCTAACATGTCCGCGCCATTCAATGCTGCATCTTTCGTGCCCATTAGGCGTAAATCTTCACGATGCCCATAGATACGCTGAGTTTCTTCCATTGCTTCGGGATCAAATGCTTGCACCGTCGCGCCCTGCTCCCACAATAATTCGAGTAATACACGAGCCGAAGCTTCGCGCATATCATCAGTGTTGGGTTTAAAAGACAAGCCCCATAATGCCACAACCTTACCGGATAAGTCACCGTTAAAATGGCGCATCATGTAATCAAATAATTTATGTTTTTGGGTATTATTCACCGCTTCAACGGCTTGCAATACTTTAGCGTCATAGCCAATGTTCGTTGCACTGCGAATAAGCGCTTGCACATCTTTGGGGAAACAAGACCCACCATAACCGCAGCCAGGGTAAATAAATTGATAGCCAATTCGAGGATCAGAACCAATACCTTTACGCACGTTTTCAATATCTGCGCCAAATTCCTCCGCTAAATTCGCCATTTCATTCATAAAACTGATTTTAGTTGCCAACATACAATTCGCTGCGTACTTTGTCAGCTCAGCACTACGAATATCCATTATAATCACACGATCATTATTGCGGTTAAATGGATAATACAATTCACGTAAACGTTTTTCTGCGAATTCAGAATCTGTGCCTAAAATAATTCGATCCGGACGCATACAGTCATGTACCGCAGCGCCTTCTTTTAAAAATTCAGGATTAGACACAACGTCAAAAGTAATCTGCTTATTCAAATCACGTAAACACGTATTGACTTGTTCGATAACTTTATCTGCTGTACCGACAGGTACAGTGGATTTGTTGACAATAATAGTATGTGATTGCATATAGGTAGCGATGGTTTCTGCAACTTTCAATACGTATTTTAAATCTGCTGAACCATCTTCATCTGGGGGGGTACCGACTGCGATAAACACGACATCGGCATGCTCAACACCGTGTTTAGCGTCGGTAGTAAAGTGCAGGCGCTTGGCTTCATAATTTGCTGTCACTAATGGCGTCAATCCAGGTTCAAAAATCGGGATCTGGCCGTTTTTGAGATTTTCTACTTTTTGTTCATCAATATCGATGCATACCACATCATGACCGACATCCGCTAACACCGCAGCTTGTACCAACCCAACGTAACCAATTCCAAATACAGTAACTTTCATCAAATATCCTTATAATTCCGACTTAATTAGATTATCGGCAAATGTTTTCCTAATTAAATATTAGTAGTGAAATTTATATTCGTCACACTTATTACTGAATTATAGTAAAAAATAAATAATCAGCCCTGACTACCCTCCATTTGTACTATGCCATGGCTTAGGTTAAGATTACGCCCGTGCTAAATACACGGTAAAACTAAATAATAATAACATTATACTTCATGGCGTTACTTCCACCCCTGCTGGGCTTGTTGAGCAACGAACATGATTTTTATAGGTATACAAATGACAACAAATACTAACGACACTGGCTTTTTTGGCCATCCTCGCGGTTTACAAACACTCTTTATGACAGAGATGTGGGAACGCATGAGCTATTATGGGATGCGCGCATTACTCGTTTTATACATGACACTCTCTTTACAAGAAGGCGGGTTAGGCATCACCGTTGCTTCTGCGGGTGCTATTTACGGCCTTTATACTGGGGCAGTTTACTTTATGGGCTTACCGGGTGGCTGGATGGCTGACCGTTTAATCGGCGGACAAAAAGCCGTTTATTATGGTGGTGTTATCATCATGATTGGCCATATTATTTTAGCAATCCCAGCACAATCTACCTTTTATATTGGCTTAATCTTTGTTGTATTTGGTACTGGATTATTAAAACCAAATATTGGTGCAATCGTTGGTCAATTATATGCACCAAGCGATCAACGTCGAGATAGTGGATATACCTTGTATTACATGGGTATTAATATCGGTGCCGTTATTGGTTACACCGTGTGTGGTTATTTACAAGTCAATATGGGTTATCACTGGGCATTTGGTGCTGCAGCGGTAGGCATGGCAATTGGCTTAGTCCAGTATCGCATCACATTAGGAAATTTAGGTGCAGTTGCAGCAGTCCCAACTCAACCTCTTAGTGTTTCAGCGCAAAAGCTTTCTTGGAATATTATCGGGGCATTTTTGATTGTCGTTGCAGGCATGACTTACGCTATTTACAACGGGTTTATTACATTCGATCCGGTACCCGTCGCTAAAGCCGTTGCGGTGATTTTTTGCTTAATTTTTGTTGCTTATTTTGCAGCAATTTACTTCAAAGGCAATCTTAACGCGAACGAGAAAAAAGGCATGTGGGCATTGCTGCTTATTTGTATTGCTTCTGCGTGTTTTTGGGCGGGCTTTGAGCAAGCAGGTTCATCACTAAACTTATTTGGTCGTGATTATACTGACCGTATGTTGGGTGCATTTGAAATCCCCACTGCATGGTTCCAATCAGCCAACTCTTTCTTTATCGTCATTTTATCGCCGTTTTTTGCTGCCTTATGGATTAACCTAGCCAAAAGAATGATCACACCAAGCTATTCAGTTAAATGTGCGTTTGGTTTAATTGTCATGGCAACGGGCTTTATTGTGATGTTTTTTGCTTCACAATACGCCGCAGCGGGTCTAAAGGTCGCACCATATTGGTTGATAGCAACGTACTTCTTACACACCGTTGGTGAGTTATGTTTAAGCCCTGTCGCATTAAGTGCGGTGTCTAAACTTTCGCCAAAACGCTTTGCAGGTCAAATGATGGGTGTATTCGTTCTCACTTACTCTATTGGTAATGTCATTGCAGGTTTATTAGCAGGTAACTTCGATCCAGAAAACCTAGAGCAAATGCCTAACTTGTATTTGCAAATTAGCTTGTTCGGTATTTCTATCGGTATTATTCTCGTCTTACTCAGTTTTAAAACTAAGTATTGGGAAATGTCTGCTGAATCAGCAGCGCAGGAAGCAGAGCACAAGCCTGCATAAACGTGTTATAGATATAGCCATTAAGGCTTGTTGGTCGCGTATGGTTTACGCACTAACAAGCCTTTTTTATGTTTATCGTTCTGTCTCTGGATAGAGCCGCTAGGAAACTTCTCTGTTTTTAGTTATTATACAAATACACTCAATTGCACTTTGGCATCCATGAAGCTTTATTTTTCTACCAAACAGATACCACAACTTCAAGCTATGCCGCTGACCCAGCGGATAAAATTGCTAGAAACAGCCACCACGCAATTAACCATACCAGAAAAAACGCTACTTAATATTTTAAAATTATGTGTTATCGCGCCTTTTTTCATTCTATTATTACGAGTAGTTAATGATTGGACGTCGCTGTTATGGGCCTGTCTCATTTTATTACTCTATCCGTTGGTTGTGAGGCCGATACAATTTTCACTGAGTGCAAAATACTTACCTGGCGTTAACCCATCGCAAGATTAAATTAAGATTAAGGAAAATCAATGTCTACTATTTTAGTAACTGGCGGAGCTGGCTATATTGGCTCTCACACTGTTTTACAATTATTAGAGCAAGGCGATACGGTTATCGTACTAGATAATTTTTGTAACTCCTCAGCAGAATCAATTACTCGCGTACAACGACTAACTGACCGACAAGTGACATTAGTGCAAGGTGATATTCGCGATGCTAGTGCCTTACGTGACGTGTTTAGCCAATACAAGATTGATTCAGTTATTCATTTTGCAGGTTTAAAAGCGGTCGGAGAATCCGTTGCTCAGCCACTTAAGTACTATGAAAACAACGTGTTTGGCTCAGTACAACTATGTAATGTTATGAGCGAGTTTGGTATCAAGAACATCGTATTTTCTTCTTCTGCTACGGTATACGGCGATCCAGTTGCCCTGCCGCTCCAAGAATCAATGCCAACAGGCACTCCCACTAATCCTTATGGCCAATCCAAATTAATGGTTGAACATGTTTTGCGTGATTTATACACGTCAGATAATGAATGGAATATCGCGATTTTGCGTTATTTTAATCCTGTAGGCGCCCACAAATCAGGTGATATTGGTGAAGATCCAAATGGGTTACCCAACAATTTAATGCCATTTATTAGCCAAACAGCAACGGGGAAACGTGATTGTCTAGCGGTATTTGGCAATGATTATGACACCCACGATGGCACTGGCGTCCGCGATTATATTCATGTCGTTGACTTAGCAGATGGACACTTAAAAGCGCTAAATGCACTCACTCAAAAACCTGGTGTATTAACCGTTAATTTAGGTACGGGTATCGGTTACAGTGTATTAGATATGGTTAAGGCATTTGAAGCTGCAAGTGGCGTAAATGTGCCGTACAAAATTGTGGCACGACGACCAGGTGATGTAGCGGCGTGTTATGCCGATCCTAGTCATGCTAAAGCCGTATTAGGTTGGGAAGCAAAGTTAGATTTACAAGCTATGTGTGATGATACATGGCGTTGGCAATCTGCGAACCCCAACGGCTATCAAGGCTAAATCAATACGTGAACAACCCAGCGACATCGCTTCGCTCTGATCACTGGGTTTTTTGTGTCTTATTATTTAACTTTCAGCTGTGAAGCAGTTATAAATCGTCTAGCAACCCTTCAAACTCTTCAAAATTTTCCATTTCTTCAGCTTGTTCCTCTGGTGTTTTTTCGACTTTACCATTTTTAACTTTAAACTCTAAACGTTGAAAATAAGCCGTCTTAACAAAAACATATGGATCTAGCGAACTGTTTAAGGTGCTATCCTGTGACAGTAGTCTTGCTCGGCCTTCTATCACCCCAACCACTGCACTAAAGAGGGTAAAGTTACTATTTAGTATATTCATCGGGAACATCATGTTATCTACCACATCTCCGGTAGTTGAACGAATATCAGTAGGACCTCGTGCTGGTATCATTAAATAGGGTCCAGTTTCTAAGCCCCACACCCCTAATACTTCACCAAAGGATTCTTTTTCTTTATTTAGATCCATCGACGATGCAACATCAAATACGCCGACAACACCTACAGTAGTGTTAATCAAAAAACGTGCAAGACTAACCATCGAGCCATCAATTTCACCTTGTAATAAATTATTCAAAAAATTAGCCGGTTCAGCTAAGTTATTAGAAAAATTAACCAGACCGGTGCGCACAGGTTGTGGCATCACAGCGACGTAACCTTGAGTGACGGGCTTGAGTAAGTATTTATCCAAGATATCATAGTTAAAGTCCCACATGGTGCGGTTAAAACCTTCAAATGGGTCGCGTGCATCGCCAATATTCGCATCTTCAGAACTATCATGTTGAGGATCTGCCTGAATCATAGCCGCTGAGTTGGCTTGGGACTGTGCTTGTTGCTCAGATTTATTCGCCGCGCAACCGCTCGTCAATCCGACTAATAATACAACTAGTATTAGGTGCTTCAATTCTTTATTTCCTTGTTAATAATAATGGATACTGGGATAACGGCATCAGCTACCTTAGTTAAGGTAATACTGCCTTCCAATTCACCAACACTTGTTTGCACATTTTCATCGAACGATAAGCGTGCTGTTAATGTCACTTCAGTTAAATCATTTAACGAATATGTCGCCATCATCGCATCGCTATTCGTTAACGTTACTGTGGTAGGTAATGCCCCTAAATTCAGTTTTTTAACCGCTGCAGGTAAAGGATTGTCACTCGCTCCGTCTTTTGCAAACACAAATAAATACGTCGGCTGTAAGCGATTGGATTGTGCTAAGCGGGTATTAATGTCTTTATCCGCACTGATAGTGATACTAAACCCAGTCGTCAATTTTGATTGACCTTTGAGTTCATCTATCCGTGACTGAATTTGTACTATCGCAGGGTTATTAGGCGGTAATAACTCCTTAATTTGCATAAAATACTGTTCGGATGTGGCTAAGTCGCCCAACTGCCCCGCTGTCATACTCAACATTAGTGCGGCTTGATTATTATCAGGCTCCAACACTAATAAACGACGCAACACCACTACCGCTTTTTTTAATAACTCAACTTGATTAGGCATCATTAATGCTTGGGCGTAACTGCTTAAGGTTTCCGCATTGTTTGGTGCTATCAATAACGATTTATCAAACGCTTGATAGGCTTGTTCAAATTGATTTAATGCCCCATACAAACGCCCTAATAACATCCAACCCGTTGCATCTTCAGCATTATGTGCAATACGAGAACGAATCGCTAACGTAAACGATTGCACGTCTTCTAACGTGACATCTTCGGAAGGATTAACAATGATCTTGTCCGTTAAGCGCTGCATATCTGCTTGAGCTTGATACAAACCGCTAACTCCAGATACTTGATTAACGTGCCAATACATAACGCCTGAAGCAAGTAACAACACAACTAGGAGTGCACTGGCGATTTTACTAGTGTAACTGTTATTAACCGAATCTACAACAATAGTATCTGACTCAGGGCGAGTTTCATCTAGCAATGCAATTTTTAAATCTTTTTGTGCTTGAGTGCGATGCTTATCAGAGATAATCCCTTGTGCAAATTCCTCATCCAGTTCAACTAAACGTTGTTTGATTAAGCGGGTGTTTGATAAGGTAAAGGCTTGCGTATGAGCTGCATAATTACGTTTGAAAACCGGATAAAAAATAAAGCCTAACGCCAACATCGCCAACCCAACAGCAAGTATATAAAAGGTAATCATTTATCTTTCTCCAGCATTTCATCAGCTTTGGCGAGTAAATCAGCTTCAACTTGCTCATCAGTGTGGCTTATTTCAGGACGACGTTTAAATAATATCCAACCGCCAATAAGCAGTACCGAAAACGGTAAAATCCACAACCAAATTGTCGAGTTATTAACTGGAGGTTGATAATAAACAAAATCGCCATAGCGCTGTTTCATAAAATCAATGACTTGGTCATGATCATTACCCTGAGATAGCAACTGATACACTTTGCGGCGCATATCATGAGCTATCATGGCATCTGAATCGGCAATATTTTGATTTTGACACATTGGGCAGCGTAGCTCTTTGGTCAGGCGTTTAAAATCTTGACGTTGTTGTTCTGAAGCAAATGCATAGTTTTCTTGAGTTGCCTGCACATCGTGACTGAACAATAATCCAGATAATGTCAATAAGCTCCACATGCTTACTATAATAAATAATGAACGAGTGAGATGATTCACGGTTGCCCCTCAGTTTGTCTCGGTGTGAATTGCAACGACTGTTGCGCCATCAATTCGTTGTATAAAGGGGCAAATTTACTGTCCCACACACGCGGGTTTAGATCGCCAATGTGATGTACTCGGATTACCCCTTGTTGGTCAATTAACAACGTTTCAGGCGCTCCGGTAACCCCTAAATCCAAAGAGGTATCGCGGTATACATCAAAAATATTAAATGCAAACGGGTTACCTAATTGATTCGTGGTTTCAATGACTTCTTGTTGTACGCGCGCCAGCGTTTTAGTACCAAAGTCAGGATCCAGATCTTGATCATAATACAATCCAACAAAGCGAACACCTTGTTGACTTAACTCTGTTAAATAAGGTAGCTCGACCGCGCAAGTTACACACCACACGCCCCAAATATTTAATAAGGTAACCTGGTCCGTAAAAACATCATTAGTGTAAATCACACTCGGCTCCATCAAATCAGGCAAACTAAACGTCGGCATAGGCTTAGCTAGTGCCTGAGACTCTCGTTCACGCGGATCAGAAAACAACCCTTGATACAAAAAGAAAACTAATGCGGTAAATGCGACTAATGGCACAACAAAACGCGTATTAATCATGCGGTTTGGATCCCTAATTTAGCGAGTTTTTTCATTCTATAACGCTTGTCGAACATAGAGCACACGCCACCTAATGCCATAATGCCTGCACCTAACCAGATCCATATCACAAATGGTTTGTAATATACTCTAACAGCCCACGCCCCATTGTCTAATGGTTCGCCCAAAGCAATGAACAAATCACGGATCAGTGTGGTATGAATACCTGCTTCGGTCATCGACATACCTTTAACAGAGTAAAAACGTTTTTCCGGTTCTAAATGCACCACAAAATCGCCCTCTTGATACACATCAAAAATACCACGATCAGCGGTGTAATTAGGCCCTTGTATAGCTTTTACTTCTGAAAATTTTATAGTGTATCCCGCAATTTCAACTTCATCACCGAAGTTCATCCGCACATCACGCTCTAGTTCAAAATTACTCACTAACGTAATACCAATCAATGCGACAGCAAAACCGACATGCCCTAAGATCATGCCCCAGTGACTAGGTTTGAGTTTGCGTATTTTAGTGGCAATAGCGAATTCATCAGGCATCGCATCAACACGTTGCGCGACTTCTTGAATCGTTGAGACCAAAATCCATACGGCACAAATCATCCCTAACGTCGCGACGTAGGTGGCTGTCGTAGCAAAGCTATTTACAATCAACAAGGCTGCACTTATACCAATACCTAAGGCAATTAAGATTTGATTAGTCAGCGCGCCTAGGGGTTGTTGCTTCCAGCGACTTAGCGGACCGATAGTCATAAATACGACAAACGGCACAATCAGCCACGTAAACATTTGATTAAAAAACGGCGCGCCGATTGAGATACTGCCAAGACCTAGTTCTTTGTGAACCAATGGAAACAAGGTGCCTAATAACACTACCACTGTAGCAGCACATAGCAGAACATTGTTACCCATCAACATGACTTCACGAGAGGCAAGCGAGTAATAAGAACGAGTTTTTAATTGTGGCGCACGCACAGCATACAGCACTAAGGAGCCACCGATCACAATCACCAGTAACCCTAAAATAAAGAGTCCTCGTGAAGGATCGGACGCAAATGAATGGACTGAGACCAGTACCCCAGAGCGTACCAAAAATGTCCCTAACAAACTCAAGGAGAATGCCGATATGGCCAACAATACTGTCCACGACTTAAAGACTTTTCGTTTTTCAGTGACCGCTAAGCTATGCATTAAAGCAGTACCGACTAGCCAAGGCATAAATGACGCATTTTCGACCGGATCCCAAAACCACCAGCCACCCCAACCAAGTTCGTAATAAGCCCACCAACTGCCTAATGCAATGCCAACAGTTAAAAATGCCCAAGCGGCAATTGTCCATGGACGAGACCAGCGAGCCCAAGTTGAATCTAATTGACCAGAGATCAGCGCCGCAATAGCAAAGGCAAATGCAACCGAGAAGCCAACATAGCCCATGTACAACATAGGCGGGTGAATAATCATGCCAAAATCTTGTAACAACGGATTAAGATCTGCGCCATCTACTGGATAAAACGGTAATAAACTCTCAAATGGATTAGAGGTGAGCAGCATAAATAAATAAAAACCAATCGACACCATGCCCAGCACTGCCAGCACACGTGCGACCATGACTTCAGGGATCCCTTTGCTAAATATAGCAACAGCGACTGTCCATACAGAAAATATCAATACCCACAATAAAAATGAGCCTTCATGCCCACCCCACACTGCCGTTATTTTGTAGTACCAAGGCAATAAACTATTAGAGTGATTAGCCACATAAGAAACAGAAAAATCATCCGCTAAAAAGCGATTAGTCAGACAAATATAAGCAATCAATGTAAACGTAAACAAGCCAATGGCTAACGGTTTAGCAGAGGAAATCATCATTTTATGGTTAGTTTGCGCCCCCCACATTGGATAAATCGCTAACAACACCGATAGCAGTAGAGCAATGACAATAGAAAAGTTACCAATTTCAGCGATCATGATAATAAGGTCTCAATACAATTCAAAAGTTAATTAATAGCTAGGCGCAGCCTTCGTGATCGCAGCATCCGCTGGTTTGACATGCTTAATGCCTTTTAATTTCTCAGCCAATTCAGGCGGCATGTATTCTTCATCATGCTTTGCTAAGACCTCTTCGGCCACAATCAAATTACCTTCTTGCAACACACCCGTCGCCACTATTCCCTGACCTTCACGAAATAAGTCAGGTAAAATCCCCGTGTACGACACCGTCACAATAGGACCTATATCCACTAAATCGAATTCAACGGCTAAGGTTTCTTGATTACGTTGGACTGACCCTTCGACGACCATACCACCAATACGCAGACGTTGGCCGACTTGTGGTTTAACCGCGGCTTTACCTTTCCCGTCAATGATTTCACTTGGGGTATAAAACAAATCTATATTGTCGTTTAGGGCAAACAACATCAAAGAAATTGCGCCTGCTACCATTCCACCAATCACCCCGACGGTGATCAAACGCTGTTTTCGTCTAGGATTCATGCTTTTGATTGCTCCTTAGCTTGTTGGATCCGTGCTTTACGTGCAGCTTGTGCACGGACTTCAGTAATTAATTTACGCTTGTCGAGTTTGATATAAATAATAAAAGCGACGACAACTAACAGTGATACACCATATGACAACCACACAAAAAAACCGTACCCGCCCATCTCTAAAAATGCTGAAAACGAATCAAAATGCATTAGCGATTCTCCGTTTTTTGCAGTAATGCGATCACCCAAGGGCGATGTAACTCTCGGCGCAAAATTTGATTTTTCAAATTCATCATGACCAAAGTACCGATTAAACCAACCATACCAGCTATAGAAATTAATAGCGGCCATAACATTGATGGTGCAATCGAAGGTTTACCAAATTTGGTGATAGTCGCACCTTGATGTAAGGTATTCCACCACTCCACCGAATAATGAATTATCGGGATATTAATGACGCCAACCAAAGCCATGATCGCAGCCGATTTACCGGCTTGAGTTTTGTCACTAAACGCGCCATATAAAGCCAATACACCCAAATATAAGAAAAACAAAATAAGCTGAGCCGTTAAGCGGGCATCCCATATCCACCAGGTTCCCCACATAGGTTTACCCCATGCAGCACCCGTAAATAGAGAGATAAAAGTTAAAATCGCGCCCACCGGTGCAATCGCAATCATGCTCATGTAGGCGGTTTTCCATTGCCACACTAGCCCTACAAATCCAGCGATAGCCATTGCCACATAAGTACTCATAGACAAAATCGCTGACGGTACATGGATGTAAATAATTCGAAAAGAGTCACCCTGTTGATAATCGGACGGCGCGAACGCTAACCCCCAAATAAATCCAACAAGTAAGCCCACCACCGCAGTGACGAAAAAATAAGGTAGTAACGTGTTGCATAACGCATAAGCACGTTCTGTTTTAGCGTAAGGATGTAACCAATTAAACATTAATGATGACTCACTCTGATAGCGTAACTAATTGCAAAAGGGGTAATAGCAACCGCAAAACATAGCATTGCGCCGATAATAGCAAGTTGTGGGGCATAGTTTAATCCCATCGCTGCGCTATCAACAGCAGATGTAGCAAATATCAGTAAAGGAATAAATACAGGTATCAATAACAACGATAATAACACCCCACCTCGTTGCAACCCAACCGTTAATGCAACAGCAATCGCGCCAATTAAGGATAATAACGGTGTACCTAGCGCTAACGTCTGAATTAACGCCCAGTACATGGCTGGCGTTAAATTTAAAAACAAAGCTAATAACGGCGAGATCAGCAACAAGGGTAAAAACGAACCACACCAATGCACAAATACTTTGGCAAACATGGCCCATGATAATGACACATGAGCTAATTGCAGTTGTTCTAAACTGCCGTCATTAAAGTCATCACGAAACAGCTTATCCATGCCGAGTAATGCAGATAATATTGCCGCAACCCAAATCACACCTGGGCCCACTTTTTGTAACGTTTCAGGACCTGGACCTATGCCCAAAGGAAATAACGTAATGACCATGACAAAAAATAACAGCGGCTGCAATAGTTCTGATTTTTGCCTATAAGCGAGGACTAAATCGCGCTTGATGATACTCGTTAATGGGTTAACCGATTTCATAAACGATACTCTAAAGCAACCGTCTTAACCGGTAAGCGACTTTGTAATGCTTGATGTGACGTCATCAAGACAGCACCACCTTGAGACACAAAATCATCTACTAACCCTTGGATGAATGTCACACCGGCAATATCCAAAGAGGTAAAAGGTTCATCTAAGATCCACACATTAGCACGTAATAACTGAGTCCGAGCCAATGACACGCGTCGTTGTTGTCCAGCGGATAATTGCCCACTAGGCACATCCTCAAGTCCGACTAAATTAAAGCGCGCTAATAACGCATATAACTGATCTTGACCGGTAGCAATACCATGCATACTCGCCCAATAAGCAAGGTTTTCTACACTCGATAAGTATTTATTTAGGCCTAATTTATGCCCTAAATATAACAGTGGATAATCGACAATATTTGGTTGCTGATCGGCTGCATAAAGTGTTTTGGTGACAGTCACAACACCACGATCGGGCTCAGACAACCCTACCAATAGTCGCAACAAACTGGTTTTACCGGCACCATTTGGACCAGTTAAGTGAAACAGATCACCCGCATAAACTTGCAATGAAAAAGACTCAAATAAGGTACGGTCTTGCTTGATGCAAGATAGATCTTCGGCTTTGAGCCGCAATATATCCCTGTAATTATTAGCTACACTCGCTGTCCTAGTCTCACCAATCACTGTCTTTTTCCACTAATTGAAACCTGTTTATCATACCATAATCAAAGACTTAAGCAGTATTTTTTCCCTAACATTTAGTAGTAGTTTTGTGCTGCTATTGGACTAGATTATTGTTTCAGCGTTTTTCGTCCATAAACCTTAACATATCCCTATACAGAGTTATTCTTTTGCGCCGATAACATAATATGACTCAAGATATGCTGCGTGGCCTTAATCAGATAATCAACAAAGTAGCGGCTGCGATGCCCACTAATATGCGCGCGCCACAACACACCGTTTATGATGGTCTGACCCAACAAGCACAAACTAGGTTGCATCAACAGTTAAGCACAACAATGCACAGTGTGAATGCGGAACAGTTAGAGTTGTCTCTACAAGGTAAGCAATTGATTATTCGACTGCCATTGGCAAACTCAACAGAAGCACAGACTTCAGCTAAGCCTACTATGGTGTCAATCCCATTAACCGACGAGCAAGTAAAATTAATCAAAAACTTGCTTGCTCAACAACTCAATGCGCGCACTGCCCTAAATCAATCATCAACCTTAACGGTGTCGATCGAAGCGCTTTCTAATAACCCCGCGATAGCTAATACCAGCCTTAAGATCCCCACCGCACAACGTACTAAAATTGCATTAGCGCTGCTAGTGCAGGCAAACCGATTAACACTATCAGGGCAAATACAAGGCACCAATAAACCCTTGGTAAATCTGCTATCACTCTTTATTGCCCCGCTAGATAAAGTGGTAAATGTCCCACTACAACGGCTTCCTGATGGGTTACAGACGTTAGTCAACAACCTCAATAAACCGGGTATCACAATTAAGCCTATTTTGACCATTGACGCACAGCATAGACAGCCAACACCTGGTCAGATGTTAACAACTATTGAATCTAAATTTGTGGATGTGCAATTAGCACTGAATAAACACGTCATTGCAGGCAGCCTAGATACTCAACATGTGGCAACACAGACATTGTTGAAAGCGGTTAATCAACTCCATGGCGGAAAATTGTCATTGTCTAAGAGTGAATTAACCGCAATCGTGCAGCACATCAATAGCCAAGATACCAAACCATTTCTGGATGCATTAACTTCCCCTAAATCATCCATAACTTTAGCGCCACAACTTGATAAATTATCGATTTCCCCTGCGTCGATTGAACGCTCTTTAGTACAAGCTGGTACAGCAAAAAATTTTCCGGAAAAGAGCATAGACAGTACCAGTGAAGCTCAGACCATTATAATACGGCTGGCTACTGCTACAAAATCCACGGATATTGCATTACCTAGCGGTCTCATCAAACCATTGAGTCAGCTCATGGCGCAGAGTATATCGATGAGCAGAACGCTAGACGCCGCCAATATGACAATACCATCGACACATTCAACAACATTAAGTGGTTTGGGGTTACCACCATCTAACAATAAGACTCCAGAGACCAATTTCGATCCAGCAACCGAGTTACTAAAAGGGATCACGCGTTTATTAACCGGTCATAGCTTGCACCAAGCAGTGAGTATGGAATGGCAAGCCCAGCACCCTGACAGTCAATATTTTACATTGCCAAATTTTTTATCTGGATCAAAACAACCCATCCAATTATTAATAAAACAAGAGCAACAGACTGAATCAGAGCAATCCAACCACGTTGAGCAACAGGGCAACAAATGGCATATTTCTCTACAATTTAATATCGCCAACCCCAACGATAAACATGACGAACCGCAAGGAACGTTATTAGCCAAAGCAACCTTAGAGGCACATACTGTTAATATTTCATTATATGGTTCAACTCAAACATTATTAGATAATATCAACCAGCACAAACATGCATTAGAACAACGGTTACGACAGTTAGGATTTACAGTTGAAGCACAACCGGCTTATCAGGGTGTGATTAATGACAGCTTAGTCAATTGGCCTAAGCCCATTCGTCCAGCAAACGAGGTATCGGTATGAAATCCCACACTACAGGTAGCAAAGCAGGTGCGTACACGAAGCATGCCGCCGCACTGAGATATGATCCACAACATAACTCAGCTCCTACCGTTGTCGCCAAAGGTGAGAATGTGCTGGCGGAAGAAATCATCGCATTAGCACGAGAACATGGCGTGTTGATTCATGAAGATCCACATTTAGCCGAAGTGCTTAATTCGCTTGAGATTGGACAAAGCGTGCCACAAGAAATTTTTATTGTTGTGGCTGAACTCATTGCCTTTTCCTATGTACTGCAAGGCAAATTCCCAAAAAACTGGCACGGTCATCAGCCAATTAATACTGAAGCCTAATGTAGTCAGACAGCGAAGCACACCGACCGCACCCTTTTTATATGATGCCTTGCTGTATTATCGGGACCAACCAGTAACGGATCTGTCCTTGAGACACCCGTTTTAATTGATCTAACACGACAGACGTGTGGAGTGCCGAATGCACAATCTCAAAACGATAAAATCCTCTATACCCCTCAACTTGTTCGCGGATACTATACTGACTATGCTCTTTACTAAAGCCTTGGATGTCAAACAAACTGAACCCGCTAATCATCTCTAGCCCCATTAATACATCTACTACATCATCTTTTAGTAGTTCCGGCACCACCGCCATTAAGATCAAGCCTTGTTGCTCAGTTTGCATAACGTTTCTCCAACCAAATATAAAATACCGGGATTAAAAATAACGTGGTGAAAGTAGAAGTAAAAAGGCCCCCAATGACCACTATCGCCAACGGTTTTTGGATCTCCGCGCCAGGTCCTGTAGCAATCACTAATGGCATCAACCCAAACATCGCCGTTAATGCCGTCATTAATACCGGACGCAAGCGCTGTTTAGCGCCATTGACCACCCGTAATGACAAATCTTGGACTTGCGCCTTGGTTTGTTCAAAGTAACTGAGCATGACCACTCCATTTAATACTGCAACACCTAACAAGGCGATAAATCCTACCGACGCAGGAACCGACAAAAATTCACCACTAAGATACAAGGCTATAATGCCCCCCATAATGGCAAAAGGAATATTTGCCAAAATCAAACTCGCTTTAGCCAAAGATCCAAATGTGGTGAACAAGATAATTAAAATCAACCCTAATGCCATGGGGACAACCAATAATAAATTATTCGTCGCGCGTTGTTGATTTTCAAACTCGCCTCCAAAGGTAATGCTATAGCCTACCGGTAACGTAATCTGTTGATTTACATTGAGCTGTAATTCATCAACAAAACTCACAATGTCTCGCCCAGTGACATTAGACGTTACGACAGCAAAGCGATTACTATTTTCTCGTTCAATTAAAATAGGACCTTGCTTAAAAGATATATCTGCAATCATCTCTAAAGGCAATAATGACGAATCGGGTAGTAAAATGTTCATGCGTTTGATTTGAGCAATATTCGTTGGTTTAATCTGGTGACCGTCACTTAAGCCAAACACAATGGGCGTTTTTTTCTTGCCTTGGATCAGCGTTGAGACGGTGAACGTTTCCAGCTGACTCTTAATTAGCGTTGCCAGTTGTGCTGTCGTCATATTATGTTGCAACGCAATATCCGGTTTTAGCGTGATATTTAAAAAATCGCCACCTTCAATCACCGCAGCATTTACATCGACACTACCTGCTATATTTTTGGTTAAGGCACTAATATCATGTGCTATATGTGCCAAGCTAGGAATATGATCGCCAAAAATCTTAATTGTTACTGCACCGGTGCTCCCGGTCAACATTTCAGATACACGCATTTGGATCGGCTGTGTGAAGCCCACATTAATCCCTGGAAACTCAGCAAGCACATCTCGAATAGCCTCAATCAACTCGTTTTTAGTGGCAAACCGCCATTGCTCCATGGGTTCTAATTCCATGAATACGTCTGTTTCATTTAAGCTCATCGGATCGAGTCCTATTTCATCAGAACCCACTCTTGCGACAATTTGTTTAATTTCAGGAATCTGTGCCAAGAGGGCTTGTTCGATTTGAATATCTAAATCGGTTGACGCTTGCAGTGAAATACTCGGAGATTTTTCTAGTTGAACAATAATATCGCCTTCATCTAATACAGGCATAAAGGTTTTACCTAAAGAGGTAAACAACACGCCGCTACTTAACAATAATACTATCGCCACAATTATCATCGGGAGCGGAGCCACTAAGGTACGTTGCAATAATACTTGATACCTAACTTGTAATGCTTGCACAAATTTTGGCTCAGTGACGGCATGACGGCTTAATAAAAATGAGGTAAAAGCAGGAATGACGGTTAATGATAGAAGTAGTGAAGAGATCATTGCAAAGACAATCGTCACCGCAACCGGCGTAAATAATTTCCCCTCTAATCCTGTCAATGTCAGCAACGGAGAAAACACGATGATGACAATAATGGTCCCAGATACTACTGGCGTAGCTACCTCTTTGCATGCACGAAATATCAAATGTAATTTAGGTAACGACGCATTTTTTTGCATGGCATTAACTGTATTTTCGACGACCACGACCGAAGCATCAACTAGCATACCTATTGCAATAACTAATCCTCCTAAACTCATGAGGTTGGCAGTAAAACCAAATTGTTCCATCAATAAAAAGGTACAGGCAGCGGAAAAAGGCAACACTAGTGACACGGCAACGGCAGCACGAACATCGCCTAAAAATAATGAAAGCACCACTACAACCAACAATATTGCAATCAGTAATGCTTCTTCAATCGTCCCAATCGCTTTGTCTATGAGATTTTTACGATTATAAAACACATTAATACTTGAATCTTTGGGTAACGTCGCTTCGATTTGTTGCAGTTTTTGTGTCACTAGTTCAATTACCTGAGCGGTATTCGAATCTTTAAGGGCTATGACTATCGCTTCAGTTGTTTCTTGACCATTGCGAGTCACTGAACCATATCGTGTTAAATGACCTTGGGATACTTCGGCAATGTCACGCAAACGGATTACACTCCCTAAATGCACAGCGATCACCATATCATTGAGCTGCGCAAGATCGTTCACACGCCCCTCACTGCGCACAATCAACGTATCATTGCCGATATTAATGCGTCCAACATTACCATTTTGATTGCTGTTATTGACCACGGTCGCCAGTTCTTCTAGCGACATCTGGATACGTGCTAATTTAAGTAGATCAGGACTGATTTGATACGTTTTGGCAAACCCGCCTAATATATTGACATCTGCAACGCCATCGATAGTACGTAGTATAGGACGAATTTCCCATTCTAAAATTTGTCGACGTTCAATCAATGACAGATTGGGGTTTTCCAGTGAAAACATAAACATTTCACTCAGGGGAGTACTCATCGGTGCGACACCGCCCTCAAGCCCTGGGGGTAAGTTAGGCATAATATTAGCCAAGCGTTCTGCAACCTGTTGCCTAGCCCAATAAATGTCCGTCCCTTCTACAAAGTCTAACGTAATATCTGTGATGGCATATTTGGTCGTCGAACGTAAGATTTGTTGCTTAGGGATCCCTAATAATTCGGTTTCTATGGGTAGAGTTACCTGCGCCTCAATTTCTTCTGTGGTCATACCGGGGGCTTTGAGTATCACTTTTACCTGTGTAGGAGCGATATCTGGAAATGCATCAATGGGTAATGCAAACCAAGCTGATGTGCCTGCCAGCAAAATAAAGAGCGAAATAATAACCACAAATACACGTTGGATTAATGAAAATCGAATAATACCCGCTAGCATATTATTCCCCCAACCCTAACAAAACACCTTGAACCGCACTCACTGATGTCGTTAAAATCAATTTATTTGCGAGCGACTGTTGCGCTGTAACAATATACATCTGCTGTTCACTGGCAAGTAAATCAACTTTTACCGCAGTGTAACTGTCTGCTTCTTTTATCCAAATGTAACTTTGCCCTTCCCAAGAGAACACACTGTCTTGGCTTATTTTATAAGCTTGAATGTAATATTGCGGGATCAATGATACTTGCTCTCCTAATTTCAAGTTACAGTTTTTGGTAATCGGCGCTGACCAGATGCTTTGGTAAAATTGCTCTATACGCTGATCGCGCTGACTTATCTCTAACATGCAATGGGGTAATTGGATTGTCTTTATCTGTAGCGCATTCTCCGCCGCTGCGCTCAGCTGATTGGCAACCGGTACATTAATATGCACTCGAACCGCATTTTCCGGCACAAAGCGACCAATAATTTCATCTATATTCAATTCTGCTAGGCTATCATATATAACGAGTCCAGCAATAGGTGCCCCAATCGTCAATGAGTCTTGCTCTTCATCAACGTGCGTCACATAAGCAAAAAAATGTTCATATTCGTCATAAGCTAGTTTAATTTTATAATATTGCTCTGTGATTGCTAACCAATCACTTTCATTGATTGATTTGTTTTTAAACAAACGTTGGTTGTTTACATATAGCGTCTGGCTTTGTGTGTGTAGCTGCTGATAGATTTTATATTGCGCATAATAGTGATGCACTTCAGGACCTATCAACTTAACAAAGTCTTCTCCTGCTTTAATTACTGTGCCAGGAGGGCGCACATATACCGCTTGTTGAATATTCATGGGTGCTTTGAGTACATAAGCCTGCCCAGGTAATTCACTGACTGTGCCTAGTAATTGGCTCCCAGAAAAATGCGTGATAGCGGTGACTGTTTGTGTTTGTTGCTGTAAAGCACCAAGTTGTTGCACACTTACTTTTAGGCTCGTTTGTGACTCCGCATGCAGGGGTGCCACAAGTAGGATGCTTACCAACATGACTGACACAGATAACTGCAAGCTGCGGAATGTAATTGATTCTAATCGCTTCATAATGAATGTCCTTGTGCCTGATTAATTGCTGCTATTTGGCGATTAATCGCGAGTTGATTAAGGGTAATAGCCGTTTGAGCGCTAAACAATTCGATAAGGTTACGAATATGTACAACTTGATTTTGGGTATTCGAGGCCAGCATGGTCGTAATGGACAACTCTAATTTTTCTAATGTTTCCCTATTTTTATCTAATAAATGTTGTTTTTTAAGTAAAAAATCATACTCCGATATCTGAGTTTGTGAATCAGTGAGTATTTTGGTGAGTAGTTGATTACGTGTCACGGAATAATTGAGTTTGGCTTGGCTTAACTCATTACGTTGTGAAATTGATAACTCATGACCAATCGTGATGGGAATATCAACACCCACACCAATTTGATTATCCGAAAAATTAACACCTTCGACTCTTTTTGCGGCAAGCTGTACACTCCATGCTTGGGCTGACTGACTTTGCCCTTGCTGGGCTTGGCTTAATGTCTGCCACTCAAGATCCAGTGCTTGTATAGCTGGATGCTGTCCCGTAGACAACTCAACGTTATGTGTCGTAAAGCCCTCAAGTGTATTCTCAGGTAATGACTTCAACCCAGTCAACTGCTGATACTGCTTCAGCGTAAACGCTAATTTTCGTGTATATTCTAAGTGCCCAATTTGACTATCATTGACCTCTTTTTGTAGTAAAAACAATGCATACTGCGGTAGCGCTTTTAGTTCTGCCATTTGGGTATACTGCGCGAGTAACTCTGTTAATACCATTGCTTTACGTTGAGCTGCATTGACTAATATATCCGTTTCTTGATAGTCCCAAATCAATGTGCGAATGAGTCCAGAGTAATATAATTCTTGTTGCTGCTGAGCCAGAGTATTCATCCTTTCTCTATTTTTCGTACTGAGCGCATCAATTTCACGTTGAAGTTTAGATTTAATAGGCAAAGAAACACTCAATTGAGCTTCCTTATCGGCATCCTCGGTCTGATTATGCATGTATAACAACGACAGTATTGGACTCGAATCAAGCCAAACAAGCGATCTCTCATTGTCATTCTCTTGGTGAAGATTCAATAAATCGACCCGACCTTGTGTCGCCAATGTTGCCGCTAATACATCTTGTAACGATAACTTTGGGTTAAATGTTTGTGTCGCATTGTTACTATTAGTATGGTCAATATGGATAGTATCACTATTATTAATGCTGTCCTTGGCACTCACGGTGCCCGATACCAATACACTCATGATCCCAATAAATACCGTAGCAAAGATGGTTTGTGCTGATGAACTAAACGTTTTCACTAAAACCTCATTCATTAATAATTTGAGTTAATCCTATTTCATAGGAATTATATTATCTATATACATGTGTATGATATGCACGTCCACATAAGGCAACCATACAATGCGCGAAGGATTGATCACTGCAATCTTAATCATCATTATACTAAATGGTATAGATGTGTTTGTTGATATAGGTCTATAAGTGCCCTTTTGGCATATTTTACAAAAAGAAACGGTTCGTCAACAATCCTCTAATATTTTTATTAACCATAAAAAAACCGCAATCAGTGTCAAACATGATTGCGTTTTTAAATGAGTGAGAAGTGTTTATGCTTCTTCTTGGCCTTCGACTTCTTCTGCTTTTTCGTCAGAAGGTTTGGCTTTACATAACATTTCTGCACGGATACGATGCTCGATATCATCTGCCATCGCTGTATGTTCTTTAAGATATTTCACTACGTTAGCTTTGCCTTGTCCGATACGCTCACCTTTGTAGCTATACCAAGCGCCAGCCTTTTCAACCATTTTAAGCTTAACACCTAAATCAATCAGTTCGGCTTGCTTTGAAATTCCTTTACCATACATGATTTGGAATTCAGCTTGTTTAAAAGGAGGGGCAACTTTATTTTTGACAACTTTGACTCGGGTCTCGTTACCCACAATTTCATCGCCATCCTTAATCGCGCCAATACGACGGATATCTAAGCGGACAGACGAATAAAATTTCAGTGCATTACCACCAGACGTAGTTTCTGGGTTACCAAACATCACACCAATTTTAAGACGGATTTGGTTGATGAAAATAACTAACGTGTTAGAACGTTTGATATTACCTGTTAATTTACGCAATGCTTGGGACATTAAGCGTGCTTGTAAACCAACATGAGAATCACCCATATCGCCTTCGATCTCAGCTTTAGGTGTCAATGCTGCAACAGAATCGATAATAACTACATCAACAGCAGCAGAGCGAACTAACATGTCACAAATTTCTAGTGCTTGCTCGCCAGTATCCGGTTGTGATACCAACAGCTCGTCGATATTGACGCCTAGCGCTTGTGCGTAAATAGGATCCAATGCGTGCTCGGCATCAATAAACGCACAAGTCTTGCCTACTTTTTGTGCTTCGGCAATAACTTGCAAGGTCAACGTCGTTTTACCTGATGATTCTGGACCGTATATTTCTACCACACGACCACATGGTAATCCGCCTATACCTAGTGCAATATCAATGGTTAGAGAACCGGTTGAAATCGTATCAACATCCATACCTTGATTATCGCCTAGACGCATAATCGAGCCTTTGCCAAATTGCTTTTCAATTTGACCTAGTGCTGCCGAGAGTGCGCGTGATTTATTATCTTCTGCCATGTGTGTCTCAACCTTAAATGTGAGTTAGGATGTACGTTCTATGTTGTGGATTATAATACTGTATAATTATACAGTGCAACAAAAAATATTAATTATTTTCAAATCCACGTCTAAATGTGATTATTACTATAATTTATTAAAGTTCGTTTGGCTGCTGTGCTTTTGATCAGTTTTGCTAAATTAATTGCACTATTTTTTCAATAGCAAATTCAATAGCTTGTTTGCGCACCGCTTCACGGTCACCCGCAAAACACTGCTTCGACGCATATATCTCACCAGCTAAAGCAAAACCAAACCAGACCGTACCCACGGGTTTTTCTGGACTGCCGCCATCGGGTCCGGCAACGCCACTTATACTGATCCCTATATCAGCATGGAGGTGCTCGACAACCCCTTGAGCCATAGCAATGACTGTTTGCTCTGATACTGCGCCGAATTGTTGTAATGTACTTTCCGGCACATTTACCATTTGAGTTTTAGCTTCATTGGCGTACGTCACAACGCTACATTTAAACCATGTTGAACTTCCTGGAAGTGCAGTAAACGCATACGCCAACCCTCCTCCCGTGCAGGATTCTGCACAAGAAATAGTCAACCCTCGCTGAATCAACACCTCAGCTAAGCGATGCAGGGCAATTTGTGTATTTTCTTTTAGATAGCTCATCAAAATATTGGTATGCTTATAGTATTGATTATTTAGTTAAGTATAAAAATAAATTGAGCCAAGCACAAACGCAACACACCCCAATGATGCAACAATATTTAGGCATCAAAGCTAATCATCCTAATGAACTCCTGTTTTATCGCATGGGTGATTTTTATGAGTTATTTTTTGATGATGCAAAACGTGCCGCACAATTAATCGATATAACCTTAACGGCGCGAGGTAAGGCTGGCGGTGAACCTATTCCGATGGCTGGTGTGCCTTATCATGCTGTCGAAGGCTATTTGGCCAAATTAGTTCAGATGGGTGTATCTGTCGCTATCTGCGAACAAGTTGGTGATCCAGCCACGAGTAAAGGTCCAGTTGCACGAGAAGTCAAACAAGTGCTCACGCCGGGCACAGTAACAGATGAAGCACTCCTTAAAGATAATCAAGATACGTTAATAGTTGCCATTACTTGCGCTCAGTCAACGCAATCTAAACACACAAAAAACAATGCACAACTCCAATATGGGTTAGCTGCTCTTGCCTTGAGCACGGGGCAATTTGTCATTACACAGCCTGCTAATGAGCAAGCATTGCTCGCGGATTTACAGCGCTTTAATCCTGCTGAACTATTATATGATGAAAGCCTAATCGCGCCCCAAGTGCTAGCTAATTACCCCAAAAGCACCCGTCGTGCACAATGGGAATTTGATGTTGATACAGCCATTAACCATCTTAACATGCAGTTTGGCACACAAGAATTAACCGGTTTTGGCGTGACTAATGCCCCTATCGCTCTCGGTGCAGCAGGTTGTTTACTGCAATACGTCAAAGATACCCAAAAACGTGCGCTGCCACATATTAAAAGTATCAGCTTGCAAGCCCAAAGCGATACGGTACAAATGGATTTTGCTACGCGCAAAAACCTCGAGCTGACCCACAATTTATCTGGCGGTATCGACAATACCGTCTTTGCAGTGCTTAATGATACCCAAACCCCTATGGGTGCTCGGCTGCTACAACAATGGATCCATCGACCTATCACACAACACGCATTATTAGAGCAACGCTATAATGTGATTGATAGTTTAGTCGCAGAAGATAGCACTGCTCCAGCACAAATTTTGAAAAAAATTGGCGATTTACAACGCGTATTAGCGCGCTTAGCATTACGTTCAGCCCGTCCTCGCGATTTTGCACGGATCCGTGATGCCCTAGGTTTATTACCTGAATTACAAACCTGTCTAGCGGTGCATACCGATCCTAAAATATTAGCACTGGCGCATACCATTAGTACTTATCCAGAAATGGCGGAACTCTTGCATAGTGCTATTATCGATAACCCACCTGTGGTATTGCGCGATGGTGGCGTCATTGCCCCTGGTTATGACGCAGAGTTAGATGAGTTACGTGCTTTATCGCAAGGCGCGACTGATTATTTAACCGTATTAGAAGAACGTGAAAAAGAAGCCACGGGGCTCAATACATTAAAGGTCGGCTATAATCGTGTACATGGCTTTTTTATTGAAGTATCCAAAGGCCAAGCGCATCTGGTACCAGGTCATTACATTCGCCGCCAAACATTAAAAAATAACGAACGATATATTATTGAAGAGCTTAAAGCACACGAAGAAAAAGTGCTTAACTCGCAAAGCCAAGCTCTGAGCTTAGAAAAGCAATTATATGAGGCATTGTTTGAGCAGTTACTCCCTCATTTAAACGAACTAACCATGACTGCTAATGCACTAGCAGAACTCGATGTGTTGGTATGTTTTGCCAGCCAGTCCATCGCGCTAAATTTATCTAGACCTATCTTAACGCCACTACCTGGTATTCGCTATCAAGCTGGACGTCACATTGTCGTTGAGCATGTATCACAACAACCTTTTATTGCTAATCCATTAGAGCTTGATGAACAGCATAAAATGCTAATGATCACGGGTCCCAATATGGGCGGTAAATCAACTTATATGCGCCAAACTGCACTCATTGTATTACTTGGCTATATCGGTTGTTTTGTGCCCGCACAGGCGTGTCACCTAGGTCCAATTGATCGTATTTTTACGCGTATTGGGGCGTCGGATGATCTTGCATCAGGCCGCTCAACATTTATGGTTGAGATGACCGAAACGGCGAATATTTTACATAATGCGACGGCCAACAGTTTAGTTTTAATGGACGAGATTGGCCGCGGCACCAGTACCTATGACGGTTTATCTTTAGCATGGGCTTGTGCCGAATACATTAGCCACACAATCAAAGCGTATACTCTGTTTGCAACACACTATTTTGAGTTAACCCAATTAGCTGAAGATACCGATTCCATGACTAACGTACATCTCAATGCGATTGAGCATAACGATACCATCAAGTTTATGCATAATGTACAACAAGGTGCAGCAAGTAAAAGCTATGGCTTACAAGTCGCGCAACTAGCTGGCGTTCCTGACCATGTGATCCAAGTTGCAAAACAAAAGTTGCTAGCATTAGAAAGTGCGCCAATCGCTAATACTAGCGTTAATGAGGTTGCTGCAGACACATCCAGAAAGATAAAGCCCGTCGCAGAGACTATGCCGGTGCAGTTATCACTGGATAACTCGCAACAAGCGTTATTGGATACATTGGATCAAATATCTGCGGATGAGTTATCTCCTAAGCAAGCACTTGATCTCATTTATGTCCTCAAATCAATGCGATAATTACGTAAATATATAACTACGGATTGAGATCAAAAATAAAATTGCGTATAATGTCGCTCCATCCATAACGAGTGAATGTCTGCTTATTTATCATGTAAGATCCATGATAAAAACAGTCATTGATTCAGCAAAATACCCGTATCCATTACATTTACGCCTTTAGGTAAATTATGACTCATTATATCTTCGTCACCGGTGGGGTGATTTCGTCATTAGGCAAAGGAATTGCAGCAGCGTCGTTAGCCGCTATATTAGAAGCGCGAGGCCTTAAGGTCACGATGCTAAAACTAGACCCTTATATCAATGTCGATCCAGGCACGATGAGCCCGATTCAACATGGTGAAGTCTTTGTTACCGATGACGGCGCAGAAACTGACTTAGATTTAGGTCACTATGAGCGTTTTATTCGTACCCGTATGACCAAACGTAACAACTTTACTACTGGCCGCGTGTATGCTTCAGTATTAGAGCGTGAACGCCGTGGTGATTATCTAGGTGCGACTATTCAGGTCATTCCACATATCACCAACGAAATCAAACAACGTGTGATTGATGGCGCAGAAGGTAACGACGTCGCGATTGTTGAAATTGGTGGCACGGTAGGTGATATCGAATCACAACCGTTCTTAGAAGCAATTCGTCAATTAGGGACTGAACTAGGTCGTGAACGTGCTATGTATATGCACTTAACACTAGTGCCTTATATGGCTGCTTCAGGCGAAGTTAAAACCAAGCCAACCCAGCACTCTGTTAAAGAATTACGTTCAATTGGTATTATGCCTGATATTTTGGTGTGTCGCTCTGAGTGTGCTTTACCGAGTAATGAACGAGCCAAAATCGCCTTGTTTACCAATGTACCTGACAAAGCCGTTATCTCATTACGTGATGTCGATAGTATTTACAAGATCCCTGCTGCACTAAAAGCCCAAGGTATGGATGAGCTAGTTGTGCAGCGTTTTAAGTTTGATTGCCCAGAAGCCGATTTAACGGAATGGGAACAAGTCTTATATGCTGAGTCTAACCCGACTAAAGAAGTCGTCATTGGTATGGTTGGTAAATATATTGAATTACCTGATGCCTATAAGTCAGTTAACGAAGCCTTAAAACATGCAGGCTTAAAAAACCGCCTCAGTGTTAAAATTAAATATATCGATTCATCGGATATCATCTCTAAAGGCACGCAGATATTAAATGAACTTGATGCGATTTTAGTCCCTGGTGGTTTCGGTGAGCGCGGTGTTGAAGGTAAAATTGAAGCGGCGCGTTTTGCCCGTGAAAATAATGTGCCTTACTTAGGTATCTGTTTAGGAATGCAAGTGGCATTAATAGAGTTTGCCCGTAATGTTGCTAATATGCCTGGCGCTAACTCGACTGAATTTGATCCAGAAACGCCATTCCCTGTTGTCGGTCTTATTAACGAATGGTTAGATTCAGATGGCAGTGTTGAACAACGTGATGAAGGCTCTGATTTAGGCGGTACAATGCGTTTAGGTAGTCAGTTATGTCATTTAGTTGAAGGCAGTAAAGTACACGGTTGCTATGGTAAAGTAGAAATTTTAGAACGCCATCGTCACCGCTATGAAGTAAATAATACTCTACGTGATAAAATCGAAAAAGCTGGCCTGAGAGTGAGCGGTTTATCAACAGATAAACAATTGGTTGAAGTCATTGAATTACCGGAACATCCGTTTTTCATTGCTGGCCAATTCCACCCTGAATTTAATTCTACCCCGCGTGATGGTCATCCTTTATTTGAAGGATTTGTGGCTGCGGCAGGTGAATTTCAAAAATTGAATCATTAATAAGGAAGATTTTAGACATGGCAACAATTAGCCGAATTATTGGTCGTGAAGTAATGGATTCACGCGGAAACCCAACTGTTGAAGCAGATGTTTATTTAGATACCGGTGCAATGGGTCGAGCTTGTGCTCCCTCTGGCGCATCAACCGGTTCACGTGAAGCATTAGAATTACGTGACGGCGACAAAGCGCGTTATTTAGGTAAAGGCGTATTACTCGCAGTTGCAGCAATTAATGATAAAATCGCACCTGCAATTTTAGGCTTAGACGCTGCTGACCAAGCCAATATCGACCAAGTGATGATTGACTTAGATGGCACTGAGAACAAAGAAGTTTTAGGTGCAAACGCGATCCTAGCGGTATCGTTAGCGGTTGCTAAAGCAGAAGCTATTGCTCAAAGCATCCCATTATATGAGCATATTGCTAACTTAAATGGCACGCCAGGTCAATACTCTATGCCAGTACCAATGATGAACATCATCAATGGTGGTGAGCATGCGGATAACAACATTGATATCCAAGAATTTATGGTACAGCCAGTTGGTGCGCCTAACTTCAAAGAAGCATTACGCATGGGCGCTGAGATTTTCCATAGCCTGAAAAAAGTATTGCATGCCAAAGGCTTAAGTACTGCTGTTGGTGACGAAGGTGGTTTTGCACCAAACCTTGGTTCTAACGAAGAAGCATTATCAACCATCATTACTGCGGTTGAAAACGCAGGTTATAAAATGGACGAAGACATTACCTTAGCATTAGATTGTGCGGCGTCGGAGTTTTATAAAAATGGTCAATATGTATTATCTGGTGAAGACAAGTCGTTTGATTCAGAAGGCTTTGGTGATTATCTTGCGGAATTATCACAACGCTACCCTATCGTTTCAATCGAAGATGGCTTAGACGAAAGTGATTGGGATGGTTGGGCAAGCTTAACCAAGAAAATTGGCGATAAAGTACAATTAGTCGGTGATGATTTATTTGTGACTAACACAAAGATCTTAAAGCGCGGTATTGATAACGGTATTGGTAATTCAATTCTGATCAAATTTAACCAAATCGGTTCATTAACTGAAACGTTAAATGCAATCCGCATGGCAAAAGAAGCCGGCTTTAGTGTCGTCATTTCACATCGTTCAGGTGAAACTGAAGATGCGACTATCGCTGATTTAGCGGTAGGTACTGCGGCTGGTCAAATTAAGACAGGTTCGTTATGTCGTTCTGACCGTGTTGCTAAGTACAACCAATTATTACGCATTGAAGAAGCATTGGGTGCTGATGCAAAATACTTAGGTCGTAGTGAAATTAAAGGTCAATAAGCCTTAATTAACACTGCCAACCTAACAGCCAGTTGATTTGGTCAATGTGCTATGTAGCATTGATTCAACAACTGGCTTTTTTTTATCTTTTTTACGTAGTTTTTCCGAGTTTTGATGATTTATACCCTGAAAATCAGTAATATATGGTTTTCTATCGGATACGGTTTAAATTTTCATGGTTGAGCAAAGCGATATCTTTTTTCAAGATCCCAATTCAGTGGCTTATGCTGAGTTGTGTAATGCTTTATACCAACGAGAATGTGAGTTTTTAGCTGAACATGGTCCCACCCAAGCCAGTTTACTCAAACGTAAACTCAAGCATTTACATACCCATGTAACACAGTGTGCAGAACGGCTACTCAATAATACGTCACCACTGAAGGTAGATAAGCACAATGCTAGCTATCAGGCAAAGCAATCTCCTAAATGCCCTAGTAGTAAACAAACTAATGAGACCATCCAATCGTATTTTAATACGCATCACCATGTAGGCTCGATTTTGGTGGTCGCAGTGAATCACTTAGGCATGACGCATCTAGAAATTGATTCACTCGACAAAGTGAATAATGAACACTCCTTGATCCACGTAAATAAATTTGGCTGGTTTAATTATGCTGGGCAACCGGTCAACGCAGACGGTTCATGTGTAGAGCAAACTAATGCGTTACAAACCCTCACCCTCCTCAAACCGACAAAATCAGTGTTAATCAGTGCATGTTGCGGTCACCGCTGGTCGCATATCGGCAAAATTTCACCAAGAGTCCTCACCATGCGTGAATTACGTTTGTCATTCAGCATTAAGTGGAAAGGACTACGATAAACCATTATTTGGAATGTACATCCTAATATGAATAAAAAATAAGGATGCAATACGCGATTACAACCTATTAACAAACCTTTTTTAGTATATAATCACTCATTATCACCATTATAGTCCAACTTTAACTTGACCATCTGGACACATAATCGTACAGTAGCGCTATGAAAATAAAAATTCACACATATTTGTCAACATTACTCCTGTTACTGGTAGCCAGACTGCACGGGTAGGTTGTATTTTAATAATAATCAAACCCGTGTAACCCACGGGTTTTTTTATTTATAGCGTAAACAAAGAGGAGCAGCACATGACGAACCATGTGAAAATTTTCGATACGACTTTAAGGGATGGCGAACAGGCATTACCTGCCAGTTTAACCGTAAAAGAGAAACTACAAATCGCACTCGCGTTAGAGAAACTCGGTGTAGATATTATCGAAGCTGGTTTCCCTGTTTCTTCTCCTGGTGACTTTACTTCCGTTCAAACCATTGCCCGAGAAGTAAAAAATGCGACTGTTTGCGGTTTATCGCGTGCGCTTGAAAAAGATATCGATGCGTGCGGCCAAGCATTAGGGGTAGCTGAACAATTTCGTATTCATACCTTTATCGCCACGTCTGATATTCATGTCTCCACCAAATTACGTAAATCTCAAGATGACATCGTAGAAATGGCGGTCGCGGCAGTCAAGCATGCACGCAAATACACGGATGATGTAGAATTTTCTTGTGAAGATGCCGGTCGCACACATATTGATTATTTGTGCCGAATGGTCGAGTCAGCAATTAAGGCGGGAGCAACGACAGTCAATATTCCAGATACAGTCGGTTACACTACGCCTACTGAGTTTGGTAGCATCATTCAACAGTTGTTTAACCGCGTACCTAATATTGATCAAGCGGTAATCTCTGTGCATTGTCACAATGATTTAGGACTGGCTGTCGCTAACTCGCTAGCGGCAATAGAACAAGGTGCACGCCAAGTTGAATGTACTATTAACGGGATTGGTGAACGTGCAGGTAATTGTTCATTAGAAGAAATCGCGATGATCTTACAAACCCGCAACGAACGCTATGGTCTGCACACTAATATTCGCAGCTCAGAGATTTCTCGTACGTCCAAGCTCGTCAGTCAATTATGTAATATGCCAGTGCAAGCTAACAAGGCGATTGTCGGTGCCAATGCGTTTGCCCATTCATCCGGTATACACCAAGATGGCGTATTAAAAGGCCAAAATACCTACGAGATCATGACACCAGAATCGGTTGGTCTTAACAAAAACCAACTCAATTTAACGTCACGTTCAGGCCGGCATGTCATCAAGCATCGCTTAGGTGAGCTCGGTTACAGTGAAAGTGATTATGATTTAGACGAAGTGTATGCGTCATTTGTTCGCCTAGCGGATAAAAAAGGACAAGTATTTGATTATGATTTGGAAGCGTTATTGTTTTTTAACCAACAAAAACATGAACATGCCCACTATTCATTAGAGTATTTACAAGCTAGCTCTGGCAAAGAAGTCATTCCTAGTGCTACCGTCTCATTGAATATCGGTACAGAAACCGTTACACATAGCGCAATCGGCAACGGTCCGGTTGATGCTGCCTACAATGCAATTATGCAAATTATCAATCAAGATGAAATCAAGATTGTGGATTTTAAATTGGATTCAAAAGGCGAAGGCGCAAATGCATTGGCACAAGTCAGCATAGTCGCAAAATATAAAGACCGTCGTTTTCATGGAATTGGCCTCGCTACCGACATTGTCGAATCAGGCGTAAAGGCACTCATTTTCGTTTTAAATAATATGCACCTTGCTGATCAAATTGATGAGCAAAAGCAACACATATCCACAGGAGTATAAATGTCTACTTATCAATTAGCAGTATTAGCTGGCGATGGTATCGGTCCAGAAATAATGGTCGAGGCCAACAAAGTATTGGATGCCATTGAACAGAAATTTGGTCTAACTTTTACCCGAACCGCTTATCCTGTTGGTGGCTATGCAATTGATCACCACGGTCATGCATTACCAGAAACGACATTGGCAGGTTGTGAAGCCGCCGATGCGATTCTATTTGGTTCAATTGGTGGCCCTAAGTGGGATGCCTTACCGCTAGATCAACGTCCTGAACGTGCTGCATTATTAAAATTACGTAGTCATTTTGATTTGTTCTCTAATCTTCGCCCAGCAAAAATTTATGCAGGCTTAGAAGACTTATCCCCGCTTCGCAAAGATATTTCCCATCGTGGTATGGATATATTAGTGGTGCGAGAATTAACCAGTGGTATTTATTTTGGTTTTCCAAAAGGAACCGAAGGCGAAGGTGAAGAAGAATTCGCCTTTGATACCATGCGTTATACCCGTGCTGAAATTCGTCGCATCGCGATTTCTGCATTCCAAGCAGCTCAAAAACGCAATAAAAAAGTCACCTCTGTCGATAAAGCAAATGTCTTGGTATGTAGCCGTTTATGGCGTGAAGTCACTGAAGAAGTCGCTAAAGACTTTCCTGAAGTCGAACTTGAACATATCTACATCGACAACGCTGCAATGCAATTATTACGCGACCCCGCTCAGTATGATGTGATGCTATGCTCTAATTTGTTTGGTGATATTATTTCTGATGAATGTGCAATGTTAACTGGCTCGATGGGCTTGTTGCCATCTGCTAGTGTCAATGGCGCTGGTTTTGGTATGTTTGAGCCTGCTGGTGGCAGTGCTCCGGATATCGCAGGTAAAGGCATTGCTAATCCAATCGCACAAATTTTATCTGCTGCGATGTTATTGCGCTATTCATTAAACTTGAATGATGCTGCTGATGCGATTGAGCAAGCTGTGGTTAAAACACTTGAAGCGGGTATCTTAACCGGCGAGTTACTCAGCGCAGAAGAGCGTCACAACGCAAGTTCAACTGCACAAGTTGGCGACTACATTACTCAACAAATTTTACAGGCATAAGGACACACCTCATGGCTAAAACACTTTATGACAAAATTTGGGATGCGCATATTGTTTCGCAAGTTGGCGCAGACACCTTATTATATATTGACCGTCATCTGATCCACGAAGTCACAACGCCACAGGCGTTTGCTGGACTCAATGACAAAGGGCGCAAAGTTCGTTGCCCAGAAAAAACGGTAGCAACAATGGATCATTCTATCTCGACGCGTTCTTTGGCGCTTGATGCATGTGGTCCTGCAAATCAATTACAACTACAAACGTTATTACAAAACTGTGAAGTTCACGGCATAACGCTTTACCCTGTTGGTCATCAAAAACAAGGAATTATTCATGTTATGGCGCCGGAGCTAGGTGCGATACAACCTGGTCATACCGTTGTCTGTGGTGATTCACATACGGCAACGCATGGTGCGTTCGGTGCGTTAGCATTTGGTATTGGTACATCAGAAGTGGAACACGTGTTTGCGACACAAACGTTACGTCAATCTAAAGCCAAAAACTTAAAAGTCGAAGTGAAGGGTAAGTTGCCCATCGGTGTCACAGCCAAAGATATTATTTTAGCTATCATTGGTGAACTTGGCCATGCTGGTGCGACCGGTTATGTCATTGAATATTGTGGTGATACCATTGCGGCTCTTTCAATGGAAGAGCGTATGACGATTTGTAATATGTCGATCGAAGGCGGAGCAAAAGCAGGCTTAGTCGCGCCAGATCAAACGACCTATGACTACATCAAAGGCCGTGAAAAAGCACCACAAGGGGCTGATTGGGATGCCGCAGTCGCCTATTGGGATACATTGTTTAGCGATACCGATGCGCACTTTGATCGCACCGTTACGTTACAAGCCAAAGATATTAAACCGCAAGTGACATGGGGCACTAACCCAGGTCAAGTGATTGGCGTGGATGATTTAATCCCTGCTCCGACTGATTTCAGTGATCCGATCACGCGTGAATCAGCGATCAAAGCACTGAAATATATGGACTTAACGCCAGGTCAAAAACTGTCTGATCTTGACGTATCCCATGTTTTTATTGGTTCGTGTACTAATTCTCGCATCGAAGATCTACGTGCAGCAGCCAGTGTTGCTAAGCGTGGTCATGTTGCCAACCATGTTACTGCGATTATTGTTCCAGGATCAGCCGCTGTTAAACTACAAGCAGAACAAGAAGGGTTAGATAAAGTCTTTTTAGATGCTGGCTTTGAATGGCGATTACCTGGTTGTTCTATGTGCTTAGGCATGAATGATGATTTACTCAAAGAAGGCGATCGTTGTGCATCAACATCTAACCGAAACTTTGAAGGTCGTCAAGGACGTGGTGCTCGCACCCACTTAGTCAGCCCAGCAATGGCCGCGGCTGCCGCTATCAACGGTAAATTTACCGATGTCCGTCAATTTGAGGAACAATAATGCAACCAATTACCGTTCACACAGGCACGATGGTGCCATTAGATACCGCCAATATTGATACCGATCAGATCATTCCTAAGCAGTTTTTGACCGGCGTGACACGCCAAGGTTATGGCAAACACTTATTTCATGATTGGCGCTACCTTGATCAACATGAGCAAGTATTAAACCCTGAATTTAATTTAAATAAGCCAGAATATGCCGGCGCGAGTGTCTTGATCACCCGTGAAAACTTTGGCTGCGGCTCTTCACGTGAGCATGCACCATGGGCCTTGATGGACTTTGGTATACAAGTGATTATTGCGACCAGCTTTGCCGATATCTTTTATGGTAATGCGATCAACAACAGCATGTTACCGATCCGCTTAGCATCAAACGAGATGGATCAGTTATTTGCGGCGTTAGCGCAAGATAACAATGCATCAGTGACGATTGATTTGAGCCTACAAAGTGTGGTTTGTGGCGAGCTTGAGTTTAGCTTTGACATTGCACCACATCACAAAAATAACCTAATTAAAGGGTTAGATGCGATTGGTCAAACGTTAGAACATGCTGATGCTATCGCGACTTATGAGCAACAACTAGCAAGTTGGCAATAATAGCTGAAATACGAGCTTAATCTGAGCGGTTAGTTAATCGACTAACTGCTCAAGTAACGTATTCAAATACCGTCGCCCAAGTGGAGTCACCTGCCAATGCTCATTGGCAATGCTTAATAATCCGTTATCTTGGGCTTTGTTCATCATTGTTGTGATTGAGCTAGGCAAACTTTCTCCGGTCTTAATTTGATACTCATCATGCGGACACGCCTCAACTAAGCGTAAACGATTCATAAAAAACTCAAACGGATAATCATCCATCTCGACATACCACTGTTTGAGCTGATAACCGCGGCCAATTTGCATGTAGCCTTTAGGATGTTTTATTTTTTCCGTGCGCAAAATACCTTTGTCGGTGGTGATTTTACCATGTGCACCACAGCCTATTCCTAGATAATCACCAAAGCGCCAATAGTTTAAATTATGCTGACATTGCTGTCCGGCTTGCGCGTATCCAGAAATCTCATATTGTTCATAACCAGCTTCACGTAATAACACTTCGCCCTGCTCTTGGATTGCCCAAAGCGTATCATCATCAGGCAGCGTGGGTGGACGAGAATGAAACGACGTATTCGGCTCTATCGTCAATTGATACCAAGACAAATGCTTCGGGTTCAGCGCAATCGCTTGAGTTAAATCATTTAAGCCTTGTGTTAAGGACTGTTCAGGTAAACCGTGCATTATATCAACGTTAAAGCTATTTAACGCAACCTCATGTGCCTGAGCAATAGCATAGCGCGCTTGATCGGCATCATGGATCCTTCCTAAGGCAGCTAGCTGAGGCTCATTGAAACTTTGTACCCCAATCGAAATTCGATTCACACCACCGGCAACAAATCCTGCGAATTTTCCCGTTTCAACGGTGCCGGGATTAGCTTCTAACGTCACTTCAGCATTATGTGCTAACGGTAAAATTTGACGCACGCCTTGTAATAAGCGCGCCAATGCGTCGCTAGATAATAAACTTGGTGTACCGCCACCGATAAAAATAGTGTGAATTTCACGGCCTTGTGCAAGGTGCGCATCGGCACGTAAATCATCTAATAAGTGTGCGACATATTCTTTTTCTGGAATGCCGCCTTTGAGAGTATGTGAGTTAAAATCACAATACGGGCATTTTTGAACGCACCAAGGAATGTGGATATATAACGATAAAGGGATCGCTTGGATGTTATCGACCAAGTAATGACTCCATCTCTTTGATCAATAACGCCAATGCTTGAGCACGATGGCTGACAGTCGATTTTTCTGATTTTTCACATTCAGCGGCGTGTTTGTTTAAGGTCGGACAATAGAATACCGGATCATAACCAAACCCCTGCTCTCCTGCACGCTGCGTTGCAATTTTTCCATGCCATTGACCTTGGCAAATAATAGGTGTTGGATCTGCATGATGACGCATAAACACCAAAACACACATAAAATGCGCAGTTCGCTGAGGCGCAGCAACATCGCTTAACGCCGCCAACAAGGCGTCGATATTACCCGCATCCGTCGCATCGTCAGCACCTGGAGTTGTTTCACTATATCGAGAAGAATAAATTCCTGGTGCACCGCCCAATGCATCCACGACTAAGCCTGAATCATCGGATAATGCGGGTAACCCTGTTACTTTGGCTGCATGGCGTGCTTTGATAATCGCGTTTTCAACAAACGTCGTGCCCGTTTCTGGGACATCTTGTACGCCTAACTCACCTTGCGCCACAATACGGATATGATATTGCTCAAACAAATGGGCAAATTCATTGAGTTTGCCCTGATTGCCACTGGCTAATACAATTTTATCCATCTTGCTTGCGCGAGGTAATGTTTTTACCGCGACCTTTTTTCTTCTTCGCCTTACCTGATTTCTTGGCAGCTTTTTTGGCTTTGGCTAACCGGCTCTTTTTCGGTTTTTTGATACTTGGTGCTTTGTGTTTTGGACGCAGCTCTTCAATCACACGAGGCTTAATGACTTCTTTGATATAGCGAGCGATACGGCTGAGCATTGCAAAATCATGCGCTTCAACAATTGATATCGCAGTGCCTTTAGCACCCGCTCGACCCGTTCGGCCAATACGATGTAAATACACATCACTGGTGCGCGGCATATCAAAGTTAATGACATGCGAAATATCCTCAACATCAATGCCACGTGCTGCCACATCTGTTGCTAATAAAATTTTAATTTCACCACGTTTAAAACGACTCATTGCCTCGTTACGTTTATCTTGCGGCATTTCACCTTGTAACCAAACGACATTGATTTGATCCGCCGCTAAACGGTCTTTAAGTTGCTGTAGACGCTCACGCGTTTTCACAAAAACAATCGCGGATTCAGCTTGTTCCGTTAAAATGTGTTTGAGGATCTGGTATTTGTGCTGAACATCGTCGGCTAAGTGATACCATTGGTGAATTTTTGCTTTTTCTTTGCGTGAAGGATCAACCGTTAATGACTCAGGGTTGACCAAAATGTCTTTTGAAAACTGTGCAATTCCTGGCCCTTCAAGCGTCGCAGAAAACAACATCGACTGTTTACGCCAGCGTGCTTCAGTTGCAATTTGATTAACGATACTGCGAAAGCCCATGTCCAACATACGATCGGCTTCATCTAATATCAGCAGCTCTATATCACGACAATCAAATGATTCTTTTTCGATGTGTTCGAATAACCGACCAGGTGTGGCGACTAAAATATCCAAGCTTTTAGCTAACGTATCTCGGTCAGTACCATAGTTAATGCCACCTGTAATAACACCGCACACAATATTGGTATGTTGGGTAATTTCCAAGGCATGCTCATAGGTTTGAATAGCCAGCTCTCGGGTAGGCGATAAAATCAAAATTCGTGTTGCGCCATGGTACTCACGCGGAAAATCGAGCAAAAATTGAGCACACGGTAATAAGAAAGCAGCCGTCTTTCCCGTTCCTGTCGGTGCGGAAGCTAAAATATCACGCCCTTCCATAGCAACAGGAATAACGGTCGATTGGATACTCGTTGGCGTCGTAAAGCCCATATCAGTGAGGGCGCGGATTAAATCAGGGTGCAGTTCTAACTGTTCAAACATAAAATCTTCAGATGGATAAAATACTGGGTAAGTTTACCACATCATCCTGATTTTGCGCGAAGCAAAGCGTTAATTTGTGCTAATTGTGCCGCTTGGAGTTGGGTTTTGATTTCCATACCGGTAAAGCCTTGAGCAATGATATCTTTGACATTGACGGCTAACATCGCTGTGATCGCGTTTTCTAACAAGGTAAAATTGGTCCTAAGTGTATTATTAGGAACTCTAGCTTGGGCATAACACAGAATGACTTGCATCGTTAAGCGCAGTCGTTGAGGGCGACGCTGGACATCGCAATGCAGCAGTAAAAGTAATATCTGCTGTGCATCAAGTTGCTCGATATGCAACAGTGTTTCAATATGTGATTGAGCTAACACAATACAATCATGAACATGATTAGGCAAAGGTAACACTTGGCACCACTTGGCTACTTTTTCAGGTGGGCAATCTAATGTGATTAACGCACTGGCGATAGCGAGCTGATTTTCCTCTCCCATGTTGGTTTTCTGGGCTAATTCTTGTAAATAGGTAAAAGCAGGGGCAAGACTGTCTATCTGCTCCATAGATGCAGTTAAATCGATAAACCAAGGGGATAACGCATCTGCTTGCACCAGCACTAGAAAATACTCGGTCGGTGAAGTTTCTAACAACGCACGAGCGGTTTCTTGCCAGACTCGCGGGGCAGCTAAGGCTGCTAGCTCAGTGGATTGGCCAATACGTTGCATTAACGCTAAGGTTTCAGGGGCGATAGTAAAACCGTACTCCTTGTATCGAGCCATGAACCGAGCGATACGGATCACCCGTAAGGGATCTTCAATAAACGCATCCGACACATGCCTAAATACACGCTGTGCTAAATCATCTTGCCCATGATAAGGGTCAATGATGGTGCCCTGTTCATCCATTGCCATAGCATTAATAGTGAGGTCACGACGCGACAAATCTTCTTCTAACGTCACGGTTTTATCCGTACAAAAACTAAAGCCCCCATACCCTTTGGCTATTTTGCGCTCAACTCGTGCCAATGCATATTCTTCCCGAGTCTTAGGGTGTAAAAATACAGGAAAGTCTTTGCCTACTGGAATATAACCCAAGGCGACAAGCTCGTTGGCACTGGCCCCGACGACCACATAATCACGGTCTTTGATGGGTCGTTGCAATAGGTTGTCGCGCACTGCGCCACCAACAAGATAAGTTTGCATCATAATTTGAGAATGGTAATAAATTGAATTAATTAACTTATTATGCACTCGCTTTGTATGTATATCCAATTTTTGATGGATCTTTATCAGTTAAGTCTTTGACATATAGCCCAAAGCTGTTTAGCTTATACCCCATAATAACAACACGACTGGAGTGACGGCTGCACATGTATCTGTCTTACTTTGGATTATCCGATAATCCGTTTTCGATAGCACCCAATCCTGCTTATTTGTATATGAGTGCTCGACATAAAGAGGCACTAGCGCACTTAAATTTTGGTTTGCGAGAAAGTGGTGGCTTTGTCATGCTCACCGGCGAAGTGGGCACAGGAAAGACGACGGTATCACGTAAATTGTTGCAACAACTGCCTGAAAATACACAAGTAGCTATGATCCTCAATCCAACGTTATCCGCCCTTGAGCTACTAGCGACTGTATGTGACGAGTTATCGATTGACTATGATTATCGACGTGCTAGTTTAAAGTACTTTACTGATTTAATCCTAGGTCACTTAGCGCTTAATCACAGCAAAAATATCAATACCGTGTTGATTATCGATGAGGCACAGCATCTACTTCCTGAAGTACTCGAACAGTTACGGTTATTGACCAACCTTGAAACCAATCGTGAAAAGCTCCTTAAAGTCGTATTAATTGGTCAGCCTGAGTTACAAGCATTATTAAAACGCAACGAATTGCGCCAATTAGCCCAGCGTATTACCGCGCGTTATCATCTGCTGCCATTAAACGAAGATGAAGTTAAACAATATATTGCCCATCGCTTATCTGTGGCTGACGGCGATATTAGTATGTTTGCTCCAGCCACTATCAAAACAGTATTTACGATCACGGCGGGGATACCGCGGGTGATTAATTTGTTATGTGACCGTGCGTTAACATTGAGCTTTACTAAGCAATCCGCAGTCGTGCCTAAGCATTTATTTATCGCAGCAGCCAATCAAATATTGGGTGAAGACGTGGTCGCACAACGAATTGAGTTGCCCCATAAATGGTTACAAATAGGACTCTTAATTATCGCACTTGCGTTAGGTTTTGGTATGGGAGGTGGATATGAGTTTTTCTAACCGCACGAACCCATTAGCGATTGATGATTTAAAACCCGGCATGGCGATTATTGCTATCGAAGCTCAAAATGGGCCTGTCAAAATACGTAAATCAGGCTTAGTCAAAAGCCAAGATATGGTCAACGGCCTTAAAGAAATGGGCGTGTTGAGTCTCAATATTGATTGGGATAATTCAATTGAAATCGATGATACTCCTCCACTAGCTGCAGATTTGCGGCACAGTCCATTGACCACTCGACAATTGTTCAATGATGAACAAACAAGCAGAGTTAATAATGCAATGTCGGATCAATTTAATCGCAGTTTGTTTTTGCCCAGTTTACAAGCCTTGCCTTCGCAGTTTTCGGTGATAGGTAAATATAGTGCTCAATATGTGGGTATTTTGGCTTTGGGCTTAGCACTGGGTTATGGCGCGGCCAAATTATTACCCACGCCACATGAAGCGGTGGTGGCAATAGTGACAGACTCCCCGGCAGCGCCTATACCCGAAACCCCACAGCTTGAAACACCACTGCCTGAAACAATTATCCCCGAGGAAATAGTCGCAGAAACCATACCCGCTGAGCCGATAGCGAGCGAGGATGAAGAGCAAGGTACCTTGGTCACGCAAGAACGGGAACAATCCGAGGAAGCACCAGTGTCAGCAGCGATGGCTACCCGAGTTAATCAAGCATTAGAATCATTGGGTGGGTTGGATAACTTAACCGCAGCAGCAAACAACAAAGATAATTTAGCTCCTTCAGCATCGATGGAGCGCCCGACAACGATTGAAATAGTGGATCAAGTACAAGGCATCGCACAATTACCAGAGCATATATTGGTGCAATTACCGGCGATGGTCTTTTCTGCTCATATGTACAGTTCGACGGATGAAGATCGCTGGGTGCGGGTAAATAACCGTCGCCTACAAGAAGGCGGTAGCGTCGATAGTAACGTGAGAATCGTACGGATTGAGCCACAGTATGTGGTGTTATCGTTTCGTGGTACTGAATTTAAAATGGCTGCGCTTACTGACTGGTAAGTGCTAGCTTAACACGTTAACTTAACTCGTTGGCTTCATCGATGTGTACTTGCAGCGCTTCAAGTTGCTTTTTCGCTGCCGCTTTATCCGTCGTGTCATAAATCATCATAGAGATATAATCTACCGCTCCGGTCGCTGACGTTAAGGGTGAAATCGAGACGTTTTGATACATAAAATCTTCAGTACCCGTAATCGGACGATAGTTCGCAAATTTAAACAAATAAGGTCGTTGTTCCCACGTCATAAAACTGCGAACTTTTAAATCAAACACTGCTTTTGTTTTTTGTGAAAACCACGCAGCATTGATACTTGGATTAACGGTAAACAAAGACTGGCCTTTGGCATCGGCGGCTTTTAAGCCACTGTGAGATTCCATAAAATCATTCCACATATGAATCTTATACTCACGATCTAGCACAACAATGCCTACATCAACCGTTTGTAACATATCCATCATCCAATGAAATTCCAGTACATCATCTAATGCATGTTTTACAGAGCTAACTTGTGCAGTCTGGCTCATGCTTCATCCTCCAATAAATGGGCAAGTTTTTTATTCATTATCGCCATAGAATCTTCGGTAAATAACAAAATCAAATCACACTGCACATCGTAGCCTTCAATCCCATAACTAAGCTCAATAGCCAGGGTACGACGCCATTTAGTTAAGTTAGCAGTGATCAACTCATTGACATTACGGTGTTGCCCAAGAACGATAGGCTGACCTTGCCGCAGCGATAAATCTAGCTGCTGCCCAATCCCGGTCAAACACGTCCCAATTAAAATACTGGCTGCATCCATTAATACTTCAAGCTGTAGTTGATCATCAATTTCTTGGGTAATATTGAGTATTTTGGCAACATCGCCAAAAGATGAATCAGACAGCATACAAAGTGCTTCACCACTGACTCCGCCACCAATAAAACCTTGGCATACAGCACTTACGCGGTCATGCGCTTCAATATCATTGAGCATCATGTGTAATTCGGACACTTCGATTAGATTGACGTTGGGAATGGGTAATTTGACAAATACATTCATGATACGTGCAAGGTGGTCTCCTGCCTGCCCCATCGCTATATTAGTGATCTCTTGATAACAATCGCGGATCGCATACGGCAAATTGGTATCAAAGACTTCGCTTACTTGTAACACTTGATGTTTTTGTAAGACGGCTTGTAGCAACGCAGCATCTACCGGTTTTTGGATAAAATCTATCGCGCCTAACGCTTTAACGCGGGCATGCGCTTCAGGTTGAATATCCCCAGAAATAACCACGACTTTTGTGTCAATGTGTTGGTTGCGAATGGCTTCTAAGGTCTGATAACCATCCATCACGGGCATATTTAAATCAAGGAGAAGGAGCTGTCCTTTACCGTCGCATAGCTGTTTAATTGCATCTTCACCATGTTTGGCAAAGTGCACACTGACATCCCAGTCTTGTGGTAAGCATTTGGCAACCTGTTTTCTCGCAACGAGCGAATCATCGCAAATCAATACTGATAATGACATGACAAGGAACCAATTAAGGGTAGAGGGTTTAAAACAAACTCGCTTGGTGCAATTTGATAAATAAAGGAGTACCTACTTTGGTGTAGTCTACTTTGTACTCTTTAGAATTAACGGTTTGAATGAACAATAACGTTTTTTCGTCACCAAACACCTCAACAGCACTGATATCGATTAACTCCATATCGCGCATTTTTGCATCACGCTTAGTTTCTGGAATTTCACCATTGTATTCCGTTATTCCTCTATGCGTCACTAACAAAGGCGGATGCTCTAACCCATTAATGACTAATAAATCATATTTACGTGCTTTATGGATAATGGTGTTACGCCCGCTTAATAAATAAGGCCGTTCAAACATGGAAGTCTCCTGAAGCTTGACCATATCCTTATGGCAAAAAGGTTTAATACTAGTATCTTTATATCGGCTTTTTACATGCATACTTAAATTTTTTTATTTCACATTAAAAAGTATAGATGACATTTAAGTAAAAAGTGCTTATAATCCGCCCCGCATTGATTGATGTGTTTGCCTCCACGGCAAAATATATAGAATGGCCCGATAGCTCAGTTGGTTAGAGCATCCGACTCATAATCGGCAGGTCCCCTGTTCAAGTCAGGGTCGGGCCACCATTTCTCCTAGCTTTATTAGCTAGTGTTTCAAAACAACTAAAGACACCCCAAAATTAGTTACTTGATAGACTTAAGATTAGTGATGACTGATCCTTTCTTAAAATTGACTCTTACAAAAATTGAGCTTAACCTTAGGTAATAAAGTGTTGAAGCTGTAACTTTTATCCATTCTAAGCAATTAGATTCAATACCTACTGCATTGTATCGTCGAGCGATTTTTGCTTAAAACTGGATGAGTGCATCCGAAATTTACGCACAAAATAGTTTTTATTATTAGTTTAATCAAACGCCATGTCGCCTTAATATTATTCAGCATTCTCTAGGAGCCAAAATGATCAAAATATTTTTTAAGCTAGCGTTAATTGTACTGCTAGTACCAATGTTTACCTACGCCAACGAACATAAGCAAAAAAGTAATGCTGAAGTTAAACCCGTCGAGTTATTAGTTTATAAAACGCCTACTTGTGGATGTTGTAAAAAATGGATATCGCATATTGAAAATGAAGGAATTATTGCGGAATCCAAAGATTTCCAAAACATCTCCAGTTTGAAAACTAGATTTGGTATTAAACCTAATTATCGCTCTTGTCATACAGCCGTTACAAAAAATGGGTTTGTCTTTGAAGGACATGTACCTGCAAAATTCATAAAACAATTTTTATCTGAACAACACGACAATGCCATTGGGTTGTCAGTTCCTGCGATGCCTATTGGATCTCCGGGAATGGAAGTCGGTGAACGTTTTAGGCCCTATAACGTGTTAATACTTTTTAAGGATGGAAATAGTAAAGTCTATGCAAAATTGAATACCTATGACGAGCAATTCTAATGAAATTAGGAATTCAAAAATTGTCAGATGATTTCCCTTGGGGGTTCACACTTTGTGTGCATGACATTCGTCTTCAGACATAAAAAAGACCACTAATATAGTGGTCTTTTTTTACTCTCAATAGACAACACTCTTTTACTGAGTATATAGTGCTTTCAAGCGTTTCAAATCAGCTCCGCTTAAACCAACTTCTTTCTGCAAGTAGGCTTTGACTGAACCATACTCAGCTTCAATCTCATCAAACGTATAAGCTATAAATGGCTTACCGTCTTCTGTCCGCAAAGGATTAGCTTTCGCTTTTGGCTTGTCAGCACCATAAGCTAACATCATTTTTGCAAATGCATTCGTTTTAGCTGCTTCAGTATAGTTGATATCGCCTTTTTCAATATATGGACGACGTAAATCAGTAGATAGTTCATAATCTTCCATAATGATATCTCGATCCACATCTAAAGCAGACAATAACATCGCCGAGATAAATCCTGTGCGATCTTGACCAGCTGAACAGTGCAAAATAATTGGAGTTTGCTGATTAAGAAGCGCATCAAAATAAAGCTTTGTTTGGGGTAGTTGCGACTTATGAATCACTTTATAAAAACTGACCATATCAAATGCTTCTATTTTTTTAGATGCTTCTTTTAGCATCGCCATAATGGAATAGTCATGCGCCAAGTAATTAATATTTTCATCAGCTAATACCCATCTATCTGGCTGTAACGCTCTTTCTTCATCAGAACGAAGATCTAACACCGTTTTAAATTCGAAACGATTGAGATAGTCGATGTCACTCTTTGAATCAATGGCATACATTGCCGCTGAACGAAATAGTTGACCACGTACCACACGCTTGCCGTCTAAAGTCGGATAATCTCCACTATCTCTAAAGTTAGAACCTTGCTCCAACGGTAAAACACGTCGATAACTCATATCTAAATCATCATTAACCGCTTCTGCATAAACCGCGTTGATGGTTGATAATATTAGTAACACACAAATAAAAACTTTCATTTTTAACACCTTAAAATAAAAAGACTGCGTGATGAATTTCACGCAGTCTTTTTTCTAGTTTTAGAAACTAAAACGTACACCTGCAAGGTAACGTCTTCCATAACTTTCCGCTTGGTTAACCGTATTGTTACCGGCATAACGTAGATCAGTTTCGTCCGTTAAGTTGTTAGCGTTAAAGTAAACAGTCGCTGAATCAACCGGCAAATCGAACGGTAGTTGGTACTGCAAGTTAAAATCTAAACGATTCTGCTCACCCCAATATTCGCTCGGATCTTCAATAGGCGATATCCACTCATCACGATATTGATAGTTTAAGCGTGCAGACAAACCATAATCTTCATAAAATACAGAAGCGTTGTAGATCAAATCTGAAGTACCTGGTAAATCTAGTGTCTCACCAGTAAGCGTAGTGAATTCAGAATCCACAAATGTAGCATTTGCACTGAATCCAAAACCGGTTAAGGCAGGCACAAAGTCATCTGCTAATGCCGTTACACTGAACTCTAATCCTGTGATTTTGCCATCGCTGCCATTAACTGGACCAGATAATTCATACTGTTCATTTGTTTGACTTCCATAGATGTCGCCATCAACCATTTTCACATCAGTATAGATAACGTTTTCAATCGCACGGTTAAACAAAGACACTGATAATAAGCTAGCTGGCGCAAAATAGTACTCAATCGATGCATCCAAACCTAATGATTCTTCAGCTTCCAAACTTGGGTTACCACCTGATACCGTTGCAGGTGTAGTAGTAGGGTTAATCACAGCTGCTGCTCGCCACTCAGTATAAGTAGGACGATTCACACCACTAGATAATGATAAACGTGCAACAACATCTTCAGAGACATTATAATTTAAGTGTAGGCTCGGTAATACGTTAGTAAATTCATCACTGTATGCAATTGGATTCTCCACGCCTGTCTCATCGTCAATTAAAGTACCTGAAGAGGTATAATCAGTTTGTTCAACACGCACGCCGTAAACTACATTCCCCCAATAAAACTGCTCGTCCATCATAAAATAAACAGCAGTGATATCTTCTTCAATCTGTGTGATTTCATCGGCTGTCGCAGGCGTAGTGAGACTTGCACCGGTAGCTTCCCAAGCCTGTCTCATACCAATATTGTCCCAATAGCGAGCATTAATGCTATTTGAGGTGTTTGAATACCATAATTCATCAGTTAAGAATTGATTAAAATCAATAGAAGCTCCGCCAAAATCTGGAATAAACGCAGTTACATCAAAGTCGACTGAGTTTTCGCCCACTACTGCACGTTGATTTAATTCAATTCCCATTGATACTCTAGCGGTATCTCCCATAAAACCTGCGATGTCTTTGGCCAAATCTACTTTGAACTTATCTGCTTCAATATCCATCGGGTAATTGATTTTATAAGCATAAGTTGAAGTTGGACCAAACTCTCTTTCATCTAAAGAAGTAGCGGTAGTAATAATAGGATCTTCGATATTAGTGATATCAAGATTAACAGGAAAGACATCTGCACCACCTTGAATAAAATCACGACCTGATTGATAAATGATCGGTAGAATAGTGTTGAACTCTGTCTCTGTTTGATTGTAACGCGCTTCAACTTCCCAACCTGCAACGGCAAAATCGAAACCAAGAGTAGTAGTGTCTGTAGAGTTGTTATACTCACCATCTTGGAATAAACGGTTAATATACACAGGAGTATCGCTTACTACTGGCCCAACTGGCGCATCAGTAAAGTTAAATACATATTGATTACGTTCTTCAGAATCAATAAATTCTGATTGCAAGGTAGATACGAAAATGCGTGAATTATTATCAAAGCGGTATTCAATTCGCCCACCTGAAGCTTGGTCTTCACGTGTTAATTTATAACTGCGCATGTCAATAGAGTTTACAGCGAAAGAGTTATCAGCTGGTGCTAGATCATATTCGCGGTTATCAGTGATTTGGTCTCGGCTGTTTTTAGAGTGAAACGCCATGATCCCAAAATTGTCATTTGAATATGATAAGCGTGTACCAAATTTACTGATATCACCATCACCTAATGACTGTTGCCCCATTCCAAGGTCGACATCACCAGCAAACCCTTCACGGTCAAACGGATTAAAGGTTTCGATATTTACATATCCTGCAACTGCCTCACCTGTCATTGAAGGTAATACCGCTTTATTCACTTGAATTTGACTGGTGATCACCGATGGAAATGAGTCAAAACGAGGAATTCGACCATTCTCTGCGCCAGGTACGTCGATACCATCAAAGCCGATTGCAGTATATCTGAATGGCATTCCGCGGAAGTTAATATAACGCGCTTGACCTTGATCTCGCTCTATAGCCATACCAGGCACACGACCTAACGAGTCAGCTAGATTTTGGTCAGGAAAACGTCCAATTGTGTCTGCTGCGATAACTTCCATCACATTAGAAGCGGTTCGTTTTGCTTCAATTGCTGCAAGTTGAGAGTCTTTAATTGGCGAAGCAGTAACAACGACTTCGTCAATAGTCTCGGTCGAGTTATTTTGTTGTGCTAGTGCAGCGCTAGAGTTGGCTGCAACTGCTAGTGCTATAAGTGTGTAGTGTGTTTTTAACATTTTTAATACCTGTAAGTTATACGTAAATCTAATGGACGACAGGTATCTTGTTTAATCAATATTACAACGCTATTAAAAAACAATTGTCCAATAATTATAGATATCTCTAAAAAAATAAGTAATTGTATTTTAAGGATTTAATTTATATTAAATAATTATTACGACATCAGGAGAGAAGGCTAAACGATGCATATATCTCCCCGTTTTTGCATCACGAAGGCTGTCAAATAAGACAATTTTGGCTTTATCACAAACTTGTGTAGACGAGTAAACATCTTTTATCTTATTACGATTTTGATCAAGGGTTTTTGCTCTCAAACCATATTTAGTTAATTCATTAATCGCTCGTTGATGCCCATTATGTAATAACATAAGTTGCAATAGTTCTTGAGCACCTTGTTGGCAAGGATTATCAGCATGTGGATTGAGGATCCATCCCTCGTTAATGCCTTCTTTTCTTTTTTGTGCATACCACAATAAATACAAAAACTGCGTTTTCGTCAATGAAACAGACTGCTGATTTATAACGACAGAATAATCACTGCAATTCAACTGCATTGACAATGCAATTGGCTCTTCTTCATAGGGTGCTAGAGGCGAATACTCAAGCCCGGATGGCAGGCTATTTATTTTTGGTTTGGCTAACCAAATTCCAATCCTTTGCTCGAAAACACTGAACGCTACATATAACATAATGAACAATAGTATAAACGGCCACAAACTGAGTGATAACTGTATATCAAATGAAGCTCTTTGGATTGTTGAATTATCCAACCAATTAATTTGGTGAGCCTGAATGTCTCTCTCCGTAGCGCGCAGTTCAATGAGTAACAATGTCAGCCTGTTCACTAAAGGAACACTCTTTTCTACTTCCTGTGCATATGCATCGAAGGCAATTTGTATATTTTTAGATATGTGCCCATCGATATTAGCCTCTAACATATATTCTTTGAAACACGGTTCAACCTGTGATGTCATAAACTGTTGAATAGAATATTCAACCTGACGTTCAATAGCTCGGTCAATATGCATAAAAATAAATACAGTGGTAAGGATGGCTAATACAGCATTAAATAACCAAAAACGAGGCAGATTAATCACTTGCACAGCCTTTTGGATAATTAGCTAAATCAAATTTTATAGACGAAAAGATGGAAAGGCTGTTAGCTATTTTACAAATCAGTTCATTATTGTCACGAAGTTGCTTATTCAAAAACCAAGCGCCAATTGGGATGTTTTGTGAAATTATTTGAGAGTTTATCTGATCCTGATTTGCTTCTAAGAAAAGCTTGTCAAATGTCGCAATTAAGTCAACTTCCTCTCTCATCAAAGCGTCATGAAGCTTTTGATAACTGGGATAATAACAAATGTCTAATTGCTCAATATCGCCTACCATTTCGGTCAAATTACGTATAGGCAATAAATACCCAGCACGACTCATTTGATTGTCATACAAACCTATAGAAAGTGGCATAAGCTCAGTAGATGAAAGTGGAAACTTCTTATTCGTTGAGACCCAATAAGACCCATAACCTGGGGAGTCCCCTAGCTTCGTATACAAATCATCAATATTACTGATCAAACCGTTAATCACGTAGGCTCGGTTCCATAATAAATCATACTCGCTGGTGAGCAGCTCCTTCACTGATGGAAGAGCTCGCTCTCTCCAGGTTATTTTTACTTGAGAATAATCAGATTGATGAGTCAAAACGTTGCATAGCGTTTCTGCAAAATCAATAGCTAAGGTGGGCATCATCACTAATACATTGAATGTATCGCCCCTGTCTACCCCTGCAATACTGCATGTATACTGATTTAAGCTTGCAGCTTGGATCTTGGGTAGTTCTAGTTTATACCAAAACCAAACATTAGATAATAGTGCCACTGCAAAGAGGGAAACAACTATAAACCGCATAATTAATCACTTTTAAATTTGTTTGTATTGAATCGCCACTAATACCTTAGACACTTCTCAGTTGTTCTTGGTATTGGTTCTCG